>Ga0123353_10000494_pt1 | contig 48732 bp, 41 predicted proteins | sample TergutLab28metaG_3_FD_92763 | JGI IMG/M metagenome (GOLD analysis project Ga0123353, IMG submission 92763) | Labiotermes labralis P3 segment gut microbial communities from Petit-Saut dam, French Guiana - Lab288 P3 | ecosystem: Host-associated > Arthropoda: Insects > Digestive system > Gut ... | reverse complement strand
GGTTCTTCTGTTGTTGCTTCTGCTGTTTCGATTGCTGGTTATACTTATGATCCAACTGATAGTCGTAGTGTTGTTAGTGGTATAGTTGCTGGTAATGGTAGTTTGGTGTTGAAGCTTTACTACACACGCAATCCTGACGTTGAATACATAGTGCATTATTACAGACAAGGTACATCCACTCCTGTTGCTCCAAGTGAAACCGTAACTGCTCAGACAATGGGTTCTACTGTGACTGTATCTGCAAAGAATATTGATGGCTATGTTGCTGCTCAACCTACCTCAGTGACTGCAGTGCTAAATGCTACCAATAATGTCTTTACATTCTACTACACTGTGACCCAATTTACCATAACCTACGAATTAAATGGCGGCACTCACTCCCAGACTCCTAGCACATACACTGTTGATGATCTTCCACTGTCTATTGCACTTCCAGATAAGACCGGTTACCCCTTCCTGTATTGGGTAGCAACTTTCTCTAATGGCTCACAGATCCAACTACCTACTAGTGAAATTCCCGCTGGCACTACTGGCAATATTAGATTAGCTGCAGTTTGGAGCATCACCCCAACCGAATACTCTGTTAGATACGTACTAAACGGCGGCGATCTCGCTCCTGGCTATCCAATAACATACAATGTGCAAAACAGCATAACAATCAATACCAACACTGTAGGCACTCCAACTATGGCAGGCTATACATTCCTACGCTGGACCGCAGTTTATGCTAATGGTACAATGTTTACATTGACTACTTCAGGTATTCCTACTGGATTAATCGGCGATGTTACCTTAGTTGCAATTTGGGATCCTACACCAATTTCATATAATGTTATCTATGAATTGGCCGGCGGTGTTAATGCTCCAGGTAATCCTGAAACATATACCGTGAAAAGTATCTTCCCAATACCTGTATATGCACCAACTAGAGCAGGCTATGAATTCCTATACTGGGTAATAACCTACTCAAACGGTACTCAACGTCAGCTGCCTACTTCAGGTATTATCGATGGTACTACTGGCAACATTTGGTTGACTGCAGTTTGGAACCCTAACCCAATTTCATACTCTATTAGCTATGATTTGGATGGTGGTATTCCTGATACTGGCAACCCCAGTATATACAATGTGGAAAGTGGCGCAATTAGCATAGCTTCTCCAACTAAGGACAACTATACGTTCCAAGGCTGGATGATAACCTATGATGATAACACTCTCCAACATTGTTGTCTGGTTCAGTGATCCCTGCTGGTACTACTGGTAATATTCTGCTGGTTGCTATCTGGGAACAAAACCCATAAACCCCTTCCCTTTTTCTTTTTTTTCTATAAATCTACAACCCGACAAATGTGCCCTGATCGTTTTAGGATAATTTTATGCTCACGTTGCAACCTTAGGCGTCATAAAAACATCGCGTTAACTACCTTTATTTGGAGTCACATAGCAGCCTAACAGCAATAAACATCATCTCAACAGAACAACAAAACCCACACCCAACCACTCCGCCTCCGCATAGACTCCGTGATCTTTTCAAAAAGTAGGTGATAGTTACATTATTAGTGATTTGTGTGGTGTGGTTGTAGGAATGCTTTTTTGGTTAACTGTATTATGGTAAGTTGAATGATTATGGAGGAAGCGGAGTGAGAGTTGTTGTTTCGTGGAGCGGCGGCAAAGACAGTGCTTATGCTTATTGTCTTGCAAAGCAGCAGGGTCACCAAGTGGTTTCTTTTTTTACTTTGATGGTGAGTGAGGAAACCTCTAGTTTTCATATGCTTCCCGCAAATATCATCGAGGCGCAGGCTAGTGCGGCGGGGGTTTTGTTTGTAAAGCAGGTTTCTTCTGCTCAAAGCTACGAAGCAGATTTTATAGCGCTTCTAACTGATTTTAAACGTCAAGGGGTTGAGGGGTTAGTTACTGGGGATATTTGTGAGGTTGCTGGACATGAACCCGGCTGGCTGGATCGCATCTGCCAAAAAGTTGGCTTAACCCCAATAAAACCGCTCTGGATGAAAAATACCCATCAAATCTATCAAAATTATCTCAAAGCTGGTCTGAGTGCAACTGTGGTGCGTACCAACAAAGTTTTGGGTGTGGATTGGCTTGGTCGCATCTTGGATAGTCAATTCTATGTTGATATTCAAAAACTCCCCGGAGTTGATCCCTGCGGTGAGGGTGGTGAATATCACACTTTGATCACTGATGGTCCCAGCTTTAAGCAAAAAATAGAGTTGGTTGAGGCTGAGAAGAAATGCTTAGATAATGGCTCAGGATACTTAGACATCAAGAAGTGGTCTCTAACTCCCAAGTAGGTGTAACTTATGGATGTCATAGTTGCAAATAATCCGCTAAAAGCTCAACGTTTTCTCCAAGAGATTAAAGGTAAAACTCCGCTCTTTATAGCAACCATTGCTACTACGGAGACGGGTAAAATTCCTGGGTTGTCAGCGGCGGGTGTAAATCCCGATTTTACCGATTTCACTCCCCCAGCTGATGCTGAGTTGCTGTTGCTGGGCAAATGCAGATCCATTCAAGGTGTTCCTATAACTCCTGATGGTATCCCCACGCCTGCGCTTATAACCACCTCAGCATTGCATCTAGCGGATATACCCGTATTGATTGTAAACGGCGGAGTCAAAGTTAAGCCGCAGGTTCCCTATATAGATGTCAATGGCAGTCCGGGGCGCGATATTCGAAGCGGCGACTCGGTTGACAACGTCGAGGAAGTCATTGAGCGTTCTACAGTTGTTGGTGAGCATCTAGCAAAAACATCTGATTATTTGGTCATTGGTGAGAGTGTACCGGGAGGCACAACCACTGCATTAGGGGTGCTCTCAGCTCTAAATATTGTTGCTCAGGGCAAAGTCAGCAGTACCCTGCCAGCCAATCCCCATGACCTAAAAGCCCAAGTGGTTGCTGCCGGGTTAAGTGCCGCCGCCCAAAAATTTGGAAACTTTCAGGGAGACCCCATAAAAGCCATATCTGCAGTCGGCGACCCCATGATGGCCGCTGTTGCCGGGTTAGTTATTGGCGCTTCACATAAAACCCCCGTTCTGATGGCTGGTGGAACACAAATGACCGCCGTCTTAGCAGTTATAAACGCCCTAGAACCCAAAGCACTATGCAACCTAGCCATTGGCACCACCCGCTGGGTCACCCAAGACCAAACAAGCGATATATGTGGCATCGTCAACCAATTTTGCGACGTTCCCATCATAGCCGCCGATCTAAACTTTGGTACTTCTCAGTATCCGGGATTGCAAATCTATGAAACCGGACTAGTCAAAGAAGGCGTAGGCGCAGGCGGCGCCTCTATAGCGGCCATGGCCCAAAGCAGTGGAGCGGTTGATAAGCAAATTCTTCTTAAGGAAATAGAACGTAATTATGCCTCACTGATGATGCAGACCAAAAATAGCGGTAGCAACAGCAGTAGTAGTAAGTGAGTCTCTTGAGCATACTAAATCCGCTAAAGAATCTGTTGTCTTTCTTGACTGTTTTCCCAGTTAATATGGATGAAAATATGCTCACCGATTGCGCCAAGCACATGTGGGCGTTTCCCCTCATCGGGGCTTTGTTGGGTCTTTTAGCGGGTGCAGTAGGCTGGGTGGCCCTTCAATTCATTCCTAGTCTAGTTGTTGGAGCCATCAGCTTGGCTTTACTGCTATGGTTAACAGGCCTCCACCACACCGATGGCCTGCTAGATTTTGGAGATGGCATTATGGTTCATGGCAACGCTGAGAAAAAAATTGCGGTTATGCATGACCAACTCACAGGCGCAGGCGCCATCGGACTAACCCTTATGACCTACATAGTTACCGCATTTGCCTTTGCCGAGTTTGGCAAAACCATCCCAATTGCTGGATTCCAAATACCTTTGATTGTCCCAGGATTAATCATCGTTGAGGTATGTGCCAAGCTCTCCATGGTGACAGTTGCCTGGATTGGCAAATCCGTCCACCAAGGCATGAACTCAACTTTTCTATCAGCCATGCATGGAACCGGCGGCAACTGGCGCTTAATTGCCGCATTAATCATCTCATTTGGCATTGCCCTGCCTCTAATCGGCTGGAGCGGTCTATTTGTAGTTGCAGCCGCCATACTCACCGGATTAATCATGACTGCAATTGCCCACAAAAACTTTAACGGCGTCACAGGTGACGTATTTGGAGCCACAAACGAACTAACCAGAATGGTTTGTGCAGTTGTATTACTGGCGGTGATTACATGGGTATAACCGCATTAGTCATGGCCGGCGGAAAAGGCACCCGCATGAAACTCCCCCAAGAAAAACCCCTGATCGAGGTCAACGGCAAACCTGTTATCGAATATGTGTTAACAGCCCTAAAAAACGCAAAAAAAATCGACCGCATAATCGTTGCCACAACCCAGATCACCCCCAAAACCACTACTCATATTCAACAGCACCACCCAAACATAGAACTCATCCAAACCCCCGGCAAAGACTACGTATCCGACATGGGCTACACCGTACAAACCCTAAAACTAGGCGTATTTTTAGCCATAGCCGCCGACCTGCCCCTAGTAAAACCCGAAATAATCGACACTATCATCGAATGTTACCACCAATCAAAAAAACCCGCCCTAACAGTCGCAGTTCCAAAAGCAACCAAAATAGCACTGGGAATGTGTGTAGATTACTCCTTTGTAGAACAAGACCAAGAACTAGTCCCTGTGGGCATTAATGTAATTGATGGCAGCAAACGCTACGGCGATGAATGGCTAGACCAAGCCATATGCATCCTAAACCACCAAGAACTAACCGTCAACATAAACACCACCCAAGAACTCCAAATAGCCCAACACCTCCTACACCTCCAACAACAACAGCAACAACAAAAACAAAACACCACAGAAAACACTAACGCAGGCTAATTAGGCGTTAAGCTTAGCGCTTACAGGGTAGAGTTGAGCTTAACGTTTATATTTTGGTTTACTTTTTGCATATTTCCGAAATAGGTATTCTACTAAGTAGGGATAACAGTATGGCGTATTTAACAACAACAGGTTCAGGACAACCCGTCCTTATTCTAAAAGAAGGAACAACCCGAAGCAGAGGCAAAGAAGCCCAACGAAACAACATCATGGCCGCACGCGTCATCGGTGAAGTGCTAAAAACAACTCTAGGCCCCCGAGGCATGGATAAAATGCTCATCGACAGCCTAGGAGACATCACCATCACAAATGACGGCGCAGCCATCCTAAAAGAAATCGACGTAGAACATCCTGCAGCAAAAATGATGGTCGAAATCGCCAAAACCCAAGACGACATGGTCGGCGACGGAACCACAAGCGCAGTGGTGCTCTCAAGCGAACTCCTCAAAAAAGCCGAAGAACTCCTCGAACAAAACATCCACCCGACCATTCTTGTAAGCGGCTTTAGAAAAGCAGGCCAAAAAGCCATCGAAATCATCGGCAAAACCGCCCAACCCCTCGACACAAAAGACAAAAACCTCCTCCTCAAAGTCGCACTAACATCCATGAGCAGTAAATCCCTAGGTGCAGCACGTGACCACCTAGCCGAAATCACCATCGAAGCAGTCAAACAAATCACCGAACAACGCGGCGAAACAACAATCGCAGACATAGACAACATCCAACTCATCAAAAAAACCGGCAAAAGCCTCACAGAAACCCAACTAATCCAAGGCATCATCATCGATAAAGAAGTCGTCAACCCCGGCATGCCCAAACTCAAAGAAAACGCTAAAATCGCACTCCTTGACTCTGCCCTAGAAATCGAAAAAACCGAAATCTCAGCCGAAATCAGAATCAAAGACCCCAAACAAATGAAAGCATTCCTAGACCAAGAAAACACCATGATGCAAGACATGGTCACAAAAATCAAAGCCTCAGGCGCAACCATAGTCTTCTGCCAAAAAGGCGTCGACGACATGGTCCAGCACTTCCTAGCAAAAGACGGCATCATCGCCGCACGCAGAGTCAAAGAATCCGACATGGAAAAACTCGCACGCGCAACCGGCGGCAGAATCGTAAGCAACCTAGACGACCTCAAAAAAGAAGACCTAGGCTTTGCAGGCCTAGTGGAAGAACGCAAAATCGGCGACGACAAACTCATCTTCGTCGAAAAATGCAAAGACCCCCACGCAGTCGCCATCCTCATACGCGCAGGCCTAGAACGCCTAGTAGATGAAGCCGAACGCGCCCTAACAGACTCACTCTCCGTCGTATCTGACGTAATGGAAAACAACAAAATCGTCCCAGGCGGCGGCGCCATCGAAATCGAAATCGCCAAAGAACTCCGCAAATACGCAACCAAAGTCGGCGGCCGCGAACAACTCGCAGTCGAAGCCTTCGCAGACGCAGTCGAAGTCATCCCCCGCACCCTAGCCGAAAACGCAGGCCTAGAACCCATAGACATCCTAGTCGAACTCAGAAGTATACACGACAAAGACGACGGCAAATTCAAAGGCCTAAACGTCTTCACAGGCAAACTCCAAGACAGCATCGCAAACGGCGTCATCGAACCCATCATGGTCAAAGAACAAGCCATCAAATCAGCATCAGAATCAGCCGCACTCATACTACGCATCGACGACGTCATAACCGCCAAAGCACCCAAAGCACCCGCAGGTGCACCCGGCGGCATGGAAGACTAACCCCTTCCTCCCCACCTTTAACCCTTTTTGACTTATAATTTCTAATAGTCACAACTTTTAGCGGTTAACTTACCGTTCGATGCTCTACAGAGGAGACGGTAAATTAATAGAGGAGAAATGTGTATGTAGGCTAACTTATGCTCTGGTAGTATAGTCCGGTCAAGTATAGCGGCCTCTCGAGTCGCGGACCCGGGCCCGAATCCCGGCCAGAGCACCATCCTTCTGCTTCTGTTGACCTCCTAAATTTTTAAATTCCCAGAAAATACTAAGAACATGACAACCACTGAACTAATCCATGACTATGAACAACGCTTTGCAAGAGCATATTGTAGCCTCAACCAACTCCAAAATGGTGAAGTTATATAGTTTCCTTGACCCTCTAAGTGTTCGATCTTTCAATTGTCCGTGACGTTTATCTTGCTTTAATCCTTCAAACACCCAAGCGGAATAACCCATATACCATCATCACGTTGATACGCAATTTGTGTTGCTGTCACTATTGCTAAAAATGAAGGCATCCCCATTTTTTCTGTATTTACATTTTCTTTAATAAAATAATTACTGGATTTGGCCATATGTTTTTTCCTGTTTTGGCTAAAAATTTTTTCTTGATTTGGACAATAATAAAAGAATAACAAACTGTTCACGAACTGTAGACGGAAACATCTTCAAAGCCATCTAACACTCAGTTTATCGTTCAACGAAGTGAATGATGATAAAATTTTGAACGATAAAATGAACGATAACAAAGAAGATCGTGCGCGTATTCTTGTCTACATTGTGCAGAACGGAGCGATTAGCACAATGCAAACTGCGCAAACCATCGGGCGTTCGCACAGCACGCTCGCAGGGTATTGTTGTAACTTGTCAGCGAAAACATTCTTTGGCTCCTCAGGCGTGAACAGGAACAAGTCGTATCGTTTAAAGACAGTGTCTGATAAATTGTAATTTGTCTTCCCTCAAAATTATTTCATGTATAATCAAAGTTAAAATGAGTGGAAGAAATTTGGTGGTTTAGGCAAATTTTAATACTTTGTAAAGACCCACTCGTGATAGAATTATTAATGGGCACGCTAAAGAATGATTATGAGCTTCAATTCGGATTGGACAATTGATGATAGTGAAAAAGGCAAAGCGTTAAAAGCTGTTGAGGCTGAAACAAAGCCGTTAGAGTTGATTAATATGGCCAAAACCGTACCACTTCAGGATGTGCGTGTAGTAGCGATTAAGCAGGTAGAAGAACAAACAGGATTTGCTGATGTTGCCAAAGGTGATGACGATCCTGATGTGTGCATAGCGGCGGTTAAGAAGTTATCTGTACCCACTGTACTGGCTGACGTTGCCAAAAACGCTAGGTATTCTGATGTGCGCAGAGTAGCGCTTGAAAAATTAGATAACCAAGCATGGTTGGTTGATATTGCTAAAAACGCTAAATATTCTATTGTGTGTTTGGCGGCGGTTGAAAAGATCGATGATCAACAAGCGTTAGCTGATATTGCAAAAAATTCCAAATACACTGACGTACGCATAGCAGCAGTTAAAAAGTTAGATAACCAAACATTGTTGGCTGATCTTGCCAATGAAACTGTCTATTACCCCGAATGTTATGAGGTGTTTAGAGCAGTTGTTGATAAGTTAGTTGACCCCGGGTGTTTGTCTTTTTATGCCTTTTACTCCCCGTATTCTGATGTGCGCAGAGTAGCGCTTGATAAGATAGATGGCCTCAGTGGTGAAGCATTGTTTACTGAAGCGGCTATAAACTCCCAATATTCTGATGTACGCATAGCTGCGCTTGATAAGATAGTTTTCGCACCACGGTGGGCTGATATTGCAAAAAACTCCAAATACACTGATGTGTGCAGGGCCGCTATTGACAAGTTTGGTAATGACGAAGTAATGTTGGTTGATATTGCTAAAAACGCTAAATATTCTATTGTGTGTTTGGCGGCGGTTGAAAAGATCGATGATCAACAAGCGTTAGCTGATATTGCAAAAAATTCCAAATACACTGACGTACGTGAGGCGGCGAATAAAAAATTACAATGCGTATAATGAGCAGATGACTTTCATTTTCCTAACTATTTTTCTATCAATCTACCGATAAACCGTTAACTTGGTGATTTAGTTTTTCTCCGGATTTTTACCTTTAAATAATGGAATACGCTAAAGCTGAGTGACCTTAACTTGGTTGAATTTAATCACAAGCTCTGAATGGATATTTTATCATTTTTGCTTGTAAAAACTGGGTATTTCGGTTTATGTTTTTATGGTTTACTTATATGTCACTGTTGCGCAGAGTTCTTCTGCAGTGAGATTTAGTGTGAGTTCAGATAGGTTTCTAGCGTAATCCATGATGCGTTTAGCGTTGTCAAAGATTAGACGCAGAATCGCTGAAACATTGGGGTCCAGTTTTTTGCTTGAAATCAGCATCATCAGGTCCTTTTCTAGATTCACAAATGTTTCTCGTTTTGAGATAAGCTTCTCTGCATCTTTGTAATCCCGTTTAAACATCGCTTTTACTGCATCTTCATAGAGTTGTTGGGCTTGTGCATAGTAGTTTGTTAATGGTTCATGGATTTCTTCGTCTACGGGCTCTTTTATGAACAGGGTTTGGTTGTCAAGGAGTTTTTGGAAGGCGTTTATGTTGTTGATGATGTTGAGGGCGTTTTCTGCAATGTTTTCGATGTCATTGACGGCTATGCGGTAGAGTAAAAACTCTTTGGGGGTTTGGAGGCCGAGTTCTCGGTGGAGATTATGTTCGATGCCGTGTTTGAGTTGGCGTATGATGTAGAGTCCGAGTCGGTTCACTTCGTTTCGGGTTTGGATTACGCTTTCTGATAGTGAGGGGTTGGGGTCTGTGAGGGTGGTTATGGCGTTGCGGTTGGCGGATAGTGCCACGATGGACATGCGGCGGACGGCTTTTTCTATGCCAAACTCTGTGTGTTTGATGAAGATCTGGAGGGTGATTTGGTTTGGGGTTTCGTCGATGATTTCTGCGCCTAGGAAGGTGTCGCGGACAAAATTTTTGGTTTCAGTTTTGTATTTTTGGGTGTTTTCTTGGTTTTTGAAGCGGATGTGGATGATGTCGGCACCTATGGTGTAGAGGGCTCGGGTCATACGAAGGGCAGATTTTATATCTTCTTTTTGATCGATGTTTATACTGTATTCTTTGGGTTTGATGGTGGTGTTTTGGGCTTGTTTTTCGGCGATTTTGCGCGGGGTCAATAGGAGAGTGTTGTCGGGTTGAATGTTGAAAGCTATTTCACTGCCCCGTTCCAAGTTTATGTCTTCAACCCAGCCTTTGGGGAGGCTGATGATGTAGGCACCTCTGCCAGTGCATTGGATGCGACGATATCCCAGGTCTTTTTCTGTCATCAACATCACGAGATATGTTTCATTTATCTGCCTGATATGATCTTATGCCTTCATATAACTGCTTACCCAAATATATTCATCCTCGGCTACAGCTCTGGTGCCTTTTGTCTAATTTGACGGCAGGTTGTTCAACGGTAGCAACAATAATAGTTGATGCTGTTAGCTGTGGTTGTGGAGGTATAGTAGTCCAAAGTATGCGAGTGCGGCTATCATGGCGGGTTTTGTTGCAACGTTTAGTAGCATTTTGCCTTGGTAGTCGATTTCTGTGACACCGCGCAGGGCTTTGTCGACGCCAAGTTTACTGCATACTCGCAACATCGCATCTAATTTTTCATCGGAGAGTGAATCTAAAAAGTGCCTCAGCTGTAGCATTGTTTTGAAATCAAAACTAAACAACTCTGTACATCGCCTCTGATAGCTCATCAGCGTTTTTACAGAAACATCACCCCTAGTTAGGGCTTGGTTTGCTGTGTTTGCGGCTTCTTTGGCCGCGGTTAAACTAAAGATGACTCCGCCGCCTGTTGTAGGTTTTATTTGTGATGCGCAATCTCCAACTGCTAAAAAGCCGTTGCTGCAGGCCTGTGGTATTGGGCCTCCCAAACTAATTGCGTGATAGTTGGCGTTTAGGATTTTGGCTTTTGAGAGTTGTTTTGAGGCCACGGGGTGTTTGGTCATGAGGCGTTTGAGATAGTTGCGTGGGTCGCCTTGGTTTGTGGCTAGACCTACTTTGGCGGTGCCATCGGGCTTTGGAATAACCCAGCCATAGAATCCTGGTGCATACCCTTTGCCAAAATAAACCTCCACTGCGTGTTTCTCTATGTTTTCTATGTTGTCCATCTCGGTTTCTATGGCATAGACAAGGCCGCTGGGTTTTAGCGGTGTTAGACCGGTTTGGCGCAGAAGTCGTGATGAAATTCCCTCCGCATCTATAACAATGGGTGTACTTAGGTGTGTGTCGGTGTTGTTTGTTTTTACTTTGAGGCCGGTTACGGTGCCTTTTTGTATGAGCAGTGTTTGTACTCGAGAATTTAGTATAAACTCGGCGCCTGCTTTTTGGGCTTGTTTTGCTATGTATTGATCAAGGTATGTTCGGTTTAGGGCTGCGGTGACTGGGCAGTCGAGATGTAAAGTAAATTTGGTGCCGTGTGGCGAATAAAAGTTGGCTGCACAAAACGTATTCTCAACGATGCCCTCTAGGGGATAGAGTCCCAAGGTTTTGAGACTTCGAATGCTGATATGTCCGGCACAGTGAGCAGGTTGCCCGATTTGGGGATGTTCTTCAAAAACTACTGTTTTTATGCCGTGCTTTGCTAGTTGGAGTGCTGTATAGGAACCGGCAGGTCCAGCGCCAATAACTGCTACCTGCGGGGAGTTTTGTGTATTCATCACATTTACTTTGTCCGCTTCTTATATAACCGTAGACTGCTTGTCTGTTTTTTTGTGCCGGATCATTTGTGGTGAATTGTTGTTGTTATCTTGGTTATTTCTGACAGTGGTTGGTGTTTTGATTGTTGGTGTTGTTATTGGTGGGTTATTTTGGTTTGATTGTGTTTTGTTGGGTTGCGTGTGTGTTTGGTTGTTGGTTTCAAAAGAATTATTAGTTAGTATTGAGTCTTTATAGTCGGCAATTTGGACAGTGCGGCATCATAATTCACCATATCACCTGACGATTTATAATAATCCGCTCTGTCCAAATTTCCAATATCTGTATTAATTTGCTATGTGGGTTAATATATTTTTGCAAATAGGTGTACTTACTATAGTATATTGTACTAATTATGATGTATTATACTGACTTAGTATATTTGCGCTAATTCTTGTTATTCTGTGCTTGTTCTGTATTTTGTAGGGTCAGCGGTACCTGTTGCGGTGAAGGCTTTTCTGCGATTAACGCAAGCTTCACATTTGCCGCAATGTATGGCCCCATCAAGATAGCATGACCACGTAAACTCAAACGGAACACCTAACTTGCGGCCTTCCTCTATGACCTCAGATTTGAGTTTATTACTAAAAGGGGCCTCTATGCTAATTTTCCGCTCAGTTCCCAGTTGAGCGGCTTTCTCAAAAGCTTCATAGAACTCACGCCTGCAGTCAGCATAACAAGCCTCATCAGAACCCTGCGCACCATAGAAAACCTGATCTGCACCCACCGTTATAGCATATGCAACAGCCGCAGAGAGAAAAATCGCATTACGAAAAGGCACGATGATAGAATCGCTAAACTCTGAGGTAAGGGGAATATCACGGCTCACCAAAGACGACGCACCCCCATAGATATCTCTGAGCGCAGAGAGATCAATGACTTTGGTGGTGGTATTGAGCGCCTGCGCAATTTTTTGCGCGGCTAGAGTTTCTTTGAGTGCAATTTGACCATAATTAAAGGTCAACGGATAGATTTGATAACCCTGAGCTTTAGCCCAATACGCAACAACCGCCGAATCCAAACCCCCACTTAACACAACCACACACTTTTTACTATCACGCATATTTTTCGCCTCTGTTAAACCATTGTTCAAACACGCCAATTCGCTTAAGAACCATAAACACCGGCCATCCAAGAGCTACACTTGCTATGATGTTTCCCAGCATAACATATGCCATCGTGGCTAGCAATGGTGCGTTCCACACATAGTTGAGCATCCACCCAACTGTCACTCCCAAGACCACCGAATAGGCAATGCAGGTTCCAATGACTGTGTAATCATTTTTTGTGCGTTTATAGACATAGAAAACTATGAAAGACATAGCCAAAGATGGTATAGTGTTCAGCAGGTCGATAGGGCCAAGTTGTGAGTACAAATTGGCAACAAAAACGCCCATGGCCTGTCCAAAAACCCCTGCTATGCCCAAAAGCGGCACTGACGCAAGCATCACATTAGCCACGCGAACTTGAATGGCTCCATAAGATATAGGCTCAAAAAAAACGGCCAGCGCCACATAGAGGGCACCATATACTGCTATTACTGCTAAATCTTTAGTTTGTATCTTCAATTATATTTGCCTCCCTGATCCGGGTTTTATTTTTATTGGCGGAACGGATGGGAGACTTCACTCACCCGCCAATTGGCTGACTCAAAGATTGGGCATCTTAAAAACATTTAGGATAGCGCGATTCTAAAAAGGTGGTTAGTTGTTCTGATGGTGCAAAAAACCCAGATAGGGTCTCTGGTCTCAAAAGCTTTCTCTGTTTTTCTTTGGCGAAATATTAATTAGGTTCACAGAAAGATTACATGGTGCATCTTCCTTGAGTGGATGGCATTCCGCAAAACGGAGTTTTAGGGAGCACAAAACTATGTCACAAAATAATCCAGCTAATGAATTAGTCCTTAAGGGAACAACTACTATAGGCGTAGTCTGTACAGACGGGGTGATCTTGGCCTCTGATACCCGTGTAACTATGGGTTACTATATTGCTCATACGGCAGGCAAAAAAGTCTACAAAATCGACGATCATATCGGCATGACTATTGCTGGCACAGTTGCTGATGCCCAACGCGTAGTAGACATCCTAACTGCTAATGCGCATCTATACAAAATCAACATGAACCGCCCCATCCCTGTGGCTTCAGCTGCACGATTAGTAGCCAATCTACTCTTCTCCGCACGCTACATCCCCCTCTCAACTCAAGTTCTTGTTGGCGGCATTGACGATACCGGCTCCCATGTCTTCAACTTAGACCCCTATGGTAGCCTACATGAGGAAAAAATGATATCCACCGGTAGCGGCTCACCTGTTGCACTTGGTGTATTGGAAGACAAATTCAAAGAAAACAGCACCATAGCTGAAACTCTGCCAATTATCGCTCGAGCTGTTAACGCCGCTATGAAACGCGACGTAGCCTCAGGCAACAACTACAACATCATAGTTATCAACCAACACGGTTATACAGAGTTAACCACCGAAGAGAAAGCTAAACTGTTGCATGCAGGAAGTTAAAACTGTGGCACGAACCCAAGAAAAAGAAAAAGACAAAATCGAAATAAGCCAATACATCCTTCAAAAAGTTCCCCGCGAAGCAGAAGTTACCCGTATAGAATACGAAGGTCCTATGCTCGCGGTCTACACTAAACGCCCCGAAATTTTAGTCGACCAAAGCAGCATCGTAGCTGAAATCGTCGGCGTCATCCGCAAAAGAATCGTCATACGGCCAGACCCCTCTGTTCGCATACCCGAGGTAGAAGCCGAAAAAATAACCCGCGAACTCATCGCACCCGAAGCTGAAATAACCGACATAAACTTTGACCCCAGCCTCGGCGAAATCATAATCGAAACCAAAAAACCCGGCCTAGTTATCGGCCGAAACGGCGCCGTTCTCCAAGAAATCATAAAAAAAACCAAATGGCGCCCCCACATACTACGCAGTCCTCCCATTAAATCCAAAATCGTTACCCATATGCGTCACTACCTCCACTCGGAGAGTAAAGAACGCGAACGCATCCTGCGCACCGTGGGCGAACGCATTTTCCGACCCAAAACCTACGACGTAGGAGACATACGCCTCACAGTATTGGGCGGTGCCCAAGAAGTCGGACGATCATGCTTTCTGCTAAAAACCCGCGAAAGTAGCGTACTTCTAGACTGCGGCATTCACCCCGGCAGTAACCGTCCCTTTGAATCCTTCCCAAGATTTGACTCCCCCGAATTCCAAATGGACTCCCTTGACGCGGTAGTCATCAGCCACGCCCACCTCGACCACTGCGGTCTAGTTCCGTTTCTCTACAAATACGGCTATGACGGGCCCGTCTACTGTTCTGCCCCAACCTCCAATCTGATGACCATGCTCCAACTCGACTACCTCGATGTCGCCAACAAACAAGGCGTCGCCCAACTCTACGACCAAAAAGACGTCCGCGAATGCGTCCTACATACTATCCCCCTAAGATTTGGCGTCGTTACCGACATCGCACCTGATATCCGACTAACTCTTCATAACAGCGGCCACATTCTAGGCGGCGCCATGGTACACCTCCACATAGGCGAAGGTTTACACAACATCGTCTACACCGGAGACTACAAATTCGGACGCACCATGCTCCTAGAAGCTGCCGCAACAGAATTCCCACGCATCGAAACCGTCATAACCGAATCTACCTACAGCGGACCCGATGACATTGTACCTTCCAGAGTTGAAGCAGAAGAAGCTATAACCAAAGTCATTAATCAAACCCTTGAACGCAAAGGCAAAGTCCTCATACCAGTCCCTGCGGTCGGACGCGCACAAGAAATCATGCTAGTCATTGATGGCTATATGAAACGTGGTATGATGAAAGAAGCACCTGTATTTATCGAGGGTATGATAAGCGAAGCCACAGCCATCCACACAGCCTATCCCGAGTATTTGGGCCGAGAAGTTCGCCACAGCATCCTTCACGAAGAAGTCAATCCCTTCCAATCCGACTACTTTACCATTGTTGATCACCCCCGCCAACGCTCAAGCATAATGGACGGCGACCCATGCATCGTCTTGGCAACAAGCGGTATGCTCGAAGGTGGTCCAGTCATTGAGTACTTCAAGACCTGGGCCTCAGATGAGCGCAACTCGATCATCTTTGTCAGCTACCAGATCGAAGGAACCATGGGCCGACGCGTACAGAAAGGCATAGGTGAGGTTACCATGATGGACAACGAAGGCAAAATGGTTGCCCTAAGCGTCAAGATGGGCGTAAACACCATAGAGGGCTTCTCAGGTCACAGCGACCGCCGACAGCTAGTCAACTACCTCACACATCTCTCACCTAAACCTGAACGTATCTTTGTTGTTCACGGCGAAAAACAAAAAACCATAAACTTTGCCGGTTTTCTGGACAATAAAGCAGGCATAAACACAGTGGTTCCCGCACCGTTAGAAACCTTTAGACTTCTATAGTGTGGTTCATTGCTACTGCCAACTGGCGCAGGAGTTTTCTCCCGCCCCTTCTAATATTTTTAGACTACCCTTAGACATCTTAGGCTACTGTGGGCAGTGGTTCATTGCTACTGCCAACTGGCGCAGGAGTTTTCTCCCGCCAAATTCTAATATTTTTAGGGCAAACAACTACTCGTTCTTTCCCTAGGCGTGCAATGTCTCCGCCGCTGGTTTCTGCAAACTCAAAAAGATCATTTACGGCTTTTTTTACATCTTCTATATTTTTGCCGGCCAGAGGTGTAACACGTAAAATAATTATATTTCCTTCACTGACTTCTGCTTTGACTTTTTCGGTATCTGAGAGATCCTTTAGCGGCATAGCCTTTAGATAGGCCTTACTTGGTGCTTCTACTGGAGCTAGAACTTCTGGCTTCTCAGCAGTCGGTTCAACAATTGGAGCCTCCGCAACAGGGGGCTCTTGTGGTTGGTCTTCTTGGGCAGGCAGTGCCTCTTCGGGTTCTTGTGACTTTTGTGTGTCTTCTATGGGTGTATCAAAATTTTCTTCTTGCACAAATGGGGCGGGCTCTGTTTCTTGGGGTTCGCTGGGGTTATTGTTATCTACTATGACGTTTGTTATTTGAGCAGGTAGCTCGGGTTCTTCTGGTTCTTGAGGCGTTGAGAGGGTTTCTTGTCTGTTTGATTGTTCAAATGGTGCGTTTTCCTCTTCTTCTTCGTAGTTGGTGGTGGTTTGAGTGTTGGGCATCTCTGTGGTTTCTTGGGGTTGAGTGGTGTATTCTGGCGACTGGGTTTCATCTTGGGGAGCTGTGGAAAGCGGTTTGTCTTCGGATTTTTTTTGCGGAATAGATTGAACGGCATACTTTTTCCTCTCAACCTCATTTATTGATAGTTCTACAGTTAAGCGTTTCTTTATTCAAGTTCGCTCTGTTAGTTATAGGTAGATTGTTGTACCCTCAATATTTGATTTGCGTATTAACACGCATGTCTTTGTGCTTTATTGTTGTCATTATTTGTTTGATCAGAAACTAAACTCTGTGTAGTTGTAATTTTTTTAGGCTGGCAGTTTTTCATGGTTATGTGGGTGGTTTGTTTGGGGGTGTTTGTTTTTTCTTAGGTTGTGTTTTGTTTTTTATTAGTTTGTTTTATGTGTCTGTTTATAACTTGTTTTACTGTCGGTGTTTTTAAACTTGGTTTACCGCTAGCCATAATAGGGGGCAAGTAGCTTCAGTTGTTGAGGCTTTAAGACACCTGATGTCAATGCGTGATCCCGTTTGCGGTGCAGTTCTCGACGAGAATACTGCAAAGTTTAAGATATCTTATGAGGGCGATACCTATCATTTCTGCAGTTTGGTCTGTAAGAAACGTTTTAAGCGTCAGCCCACAAAATTCGTCAAATAACCATTTTTTACTTTAACTTTGTTGTGCTTTAGTACCCTATTTTAGATTTTATCCTGATTGTTGGATAAAGTTTTGTGGTGTGGTAATAACTTTTGTGAGGGGGTTGGTTGGTTTTGTGTGTTGTTTAGGAGTTAAAAAAAGAAGAGGGTGTTAGTTGTTTATTTTTTGAAGATTTTCCAGACGAGGGCTGCTAGGATGCCGCCGATGATGGGTGCTACCCAGAATACCCAGAGTTGGCTCAGTGCGGTGGTGCTGTCAAAGATGGCCGTTATGAGTGCTGGTCCTAAGCTTCTTGCAGGGTTTACTGATGTTCCGGTGAGGGGTATGCCGACTAGGTGGACAAGGGTCAGTGTTAAGCCGATGGCTATGCCTGCAAAGCCTTTGGGTGATTTTTCATGTGTTGCGCCGTGTACGGCTAAGACGAAGATGAATGTTAGTACGATTTCTGCAATTAGGGCTGGAACTAGGCCAAAGCCGTTGTTTGATGTGGAAAAGGAGTTTTGTCCTAGGCCATTGTATGCGATGTTGTAGCCTGGGTTGCCGGATGCGATTATATAGAGTATGCCTGCACCTATGGTTGCGCCTATGCTTTGGAATGCGATGTAGAATGCGGTGTCGCGTGCGTCGATTTTGCCTGCGACAAACATGGAGATGGTGATGGCTGGGTTGATGTGGCATCCGCTGATGCGGCCAAAGGCGTATGCCATTGCTATGACGGAGAGACCAAATGCGAATGCTACGCCTAGGTTGCCTATGGTGCTGCCTGCGATGACTGCGCTACCGCAGCCCATGATTACTAGAATCATGGTGCCGATGAGTTCTGCGGTGTATTTTGCGATTGGTGTATGTGGGGTTTCTTCGTGTGTCATTTGTTTTGCCTCATTTTTATTACTGTTAAGTTATGTATCTTAATAAATAGTTGGGGTGTGTTGCGATGTGTCATGTTTTCTCCTCAATTATAAAATACAATCGGACAAAATCCGTTTTATATAGATAGCGTCTCAAACAGCGCTGACTGAGTGGACAATATTACTATCTACAACAGATAATCTCACGATATACCTGAAGTATGCCGCATAATATGGCAAAAACACGATATTACAACTAAAAACAAATTAATTGAAGATGTGTACGCTTTGCGTGGTGGATTGTGAAAAATAATTCAGATCCTTGTTACTCTAAGTATTTAGGGCCAATACAACCTGCCACAAACCATGCCGCCCAAAACAATATGCAAATAAAAAAATATTGTACATCAATCACCTGCCCTATCATATTTTCGTATATGGCATTGGCATATAGATGCCAACATATATGCTAACTAAACTCGGATATACTGCTTACAGTTTTTCTCCAACAGAAATATCCATAAGCACCAACCCCGAGACAAGCTTAGGGTAGAAATCAGTACTTTTTTCAGGCAAAAGCTCATGCTGCACCGCAATCTCAGCCACAGTCTTCGCCGGAATTGGATTAACCAAAAAAGCCATTGATGCCTCCCCACTATCTACTCTTGCAAGCGCATCCTTAGTCCAGCGCTCATAGAGTATGGTATCATCAAGATCTAACTGACCCGTTTTTAAAACCTGCCTAAAAACGATATCCCGAAGAATAATAACATCAAAAACCTTGGTTTCCCTAGAAACATACGCCTCAATAAACTCATAAACGGTGCTATCATGCTTAAGCGTTAACCCACAGGCTTTCTTGCCATCATAAACACAAAACGCATGCTCCCCAACACGACTACCCAAAAACGCCTCAATAGCCTTTGCCGTAGGCTCGATTTCCTCTATCCCAAAGAAACAACTAAACCCCTCTAACACCTCAGGAGTCAGCTTATAATTCTTTAGTAGCCTATGCGTGGGCAAAACAATCACGCCCTCCTCCTGAACAGGCACCATATAGCACATATAAAAATTAAACGCATCTTCCTCAGTCCAGTTGCCCCTAGCACGCATTTCATCTCGATACGCTATAGCGCTCTCATAACGATGATGACCATCATTTATCACCATGCTTTTTTGCTCAAAGATAGCTTGAAGATGCTGAATTTTTTGTGGATCTGAAACCTTCCAAATCGTGTGCTCCACACCCAAAGCATCCGTAACCTCTACAATAGGCTCCGTTTTTGTTGCCTCATCCATAAAGTGAATAGTCTGGGCTTGTGGATCTTGATACATAAGAAAAACTGGCTCTAAGTCTTTCTGTACATTGCGCAACATATTTAACCGATCGGCCTTAGGTGCCTTGTAGGTAGCTTCATGAGGATAAACCATATTTTCACTATACGGATAGAGCCTCAAAGCCGCGATTATGCCAATCCGACTATACTGTTTGCCGTCTAGGTGGAATTTTTGTCGGCTAACAAAAATCGCTGGTTGCTCTTCTTTGCTCAGAACTTGCTCCTCTAACCATTGACTGACTCGCTGTTGAGCGATTTCGTATTTGTTTTCTTCTAAGGGTAAGATAAGCCGACAGAAATTGTAAGGTGAGAGTGCATAGTAGGCTCTCTGTTGAGCAGTGTCGATTTTATCGTAAGGTTGAGTTATAAGATCTGCGGGGTTGCCTGCTTTTGGTGTATAGGTTAGAGCTCTAAAGGGTCGAATGTCAACCAAGAGACGTCACTTTCTGAGGTTAGTTTTTCTAGCACATTTATAATGTTGTGGGTTATTTGTATGCTTGCCCGATGCTAAATCTCCTTTATCAGCGATTTTATCGCTGACAAGGATCTTGTAGCTCTATAATTCCCATATTTCATCGATTAGTGCCAAGACCTCTTCTATACCCTGCAGATTCCACTCGCCCATGTGGCCGATTCGGAAGGTTTTATCCGCTAATTTGCCATAGCCAGCACTTATAAGATAACCCCGCTCGCCTAGTTTCTGGTTTAGGGCTTTAACATCTCTGCCGTCGCTGTTTATGCAACTCACCGTTATGGATTCATATCCCGCTTCGGGGAACATACTGAAATGCTTCTTAGCCCATGTCTGGGTATAGTTTGCCATATCTTGATGACGAGCACAAACCCTATCATAGGTCTCCTCAAGAAGCAGATCTAGGCGTTTGTTTAGTGCATAGAGCAGTGATACATTGGGTGTGAAAGGTGTTTGGTGCTTCTTTTCAAACTCAAAAATATCCACTAAATCGGTGTAGGCCCCTCGGTTTGGCACCGCTTTAGCACGTTCTATGGCCCGATCACTAACCAAGCCAACTGCTAAACCCGGGGGTAGTGCAAAACATTTCTGGGTAGACCCAAATACGATGTCACAGTTGAAATCTTGTGGCAAAGTTTTGTCCCCTGCCATAGATGAAACTGCATCCACCGCAAAAATGACCTCTGGAAACTCTTCCCTAGCACGCTTACCAATCTCCGCAATGGGACTACGCACACCTGTACTGGTTTCATTGTGACATACCGTTAGCGTATCATATTTGTCTGCGGCAAGCTTTTCTAAAACATCCTCTGGTTTGATGGCTTGCCCCATCTCAACTTTGAAAACATCTGTTTGTTTACCACACGCCGCCAGCGTTTGTGCACAACGCTCTGAGAAGGCTCCGTTGACACATGCAAGAGCTTTCTCTTTAGCAACACTTCGGCCCAATATATCAAACCAAAGCGATCCTGACCCTGTGGTAACTGTCGGCTTATACTCAGCCGGCAGTTCAAAGAACTTGGAGAGTTTGTCGGTTATTCCGCCGTATAGGTCTGAGAACGCTTTTTCTCTATGACCAATTAAATATTGGGTTTGTTCTTGAAGTATTTCCTTACTAACTTCTGTAGGACCCGGAATCAAGAGTTTCTTATGCATAGCTTACCCTCAGCCAAAAAAACCGGCTCTGAAGATATAAGCCTTATGCGCTAGAAACCCCCTAAGCTGTCAAACTCTTCCCTTAACTCTCACGAGCGTAGTTTTTTTGTTGATGTCTTGGCAAAATAGCTGATGTTCTGCTTTGTTTATTCTCTTGCGGTATAGTGGCGGCACTTGTTCCTGCACTGTTTGTCCTCTCTTTTGCTGTTTGGTTTGTTCAACCATACCCAAATATGCGTACGCTTTTTTGGGTAATTACTCTTAAATAAGTAACATGAATGTTGAATCTTGAAACACCTTGGACACCAAAAAACTTACCCTAACCATAGTCTTTGCCGCCATAGCAATTACCCTAAACCCTGCCATAACCCATCTCTCAGTCCCAGCACCATTTGACCCCGGACTCTTCTACCAAATATGGGAAATCCCAATAGTCATAGCCCTTCTAATAATCAGCCCCATATCTGGCATAGCCGTATGCCTGCTAAACACAAGTGTCCTCTTTATTCTCTTTCCCGGAGCACTCCCAACCGGACCACTCTACAATATGCTCGCTTGCCTATCCATGCAAGCCGGCATATATGCAACAATAGTCATCGGCAAAAAAGTACACGCCCACAAAAACCCCCAAACCAGCCTCCTTGCCAGTATCAAATGGCTCACAGCCGCAACAACAATAGGCATCTTAACCCGTACAACATTTATGACAATAATACACTACTTCGCACTACCCCAACCACCTCCAATAGGCTTTGGATTAAACCCAGTCCTCACAAACGCCTTTCTACCCCTATCAGCTCTATTCAACGCAACACTAGCACTATACACCATACCCCTAAGCTGGATAATTGCACACCAAATCCAAAAGGCACTACACCTAACCCTGCCCAGAAATAGCAACATAACAAAATTAAAAAGTTACAAACCTGCCCTGAACTAAAACATGTACTCTATTTTACCCACCTCACGTACAATACTGATCAAAAATAAAAAAGAACAAGAACAAATTGGAAAAAGCAAAAAGAAAACAACAAAGCATCAAAACAATACCTTAGAAAATATACCTAACTACTCATTAATCATAAAATAAAATACGCTCGCTATGTTAACTACTATGTATTGATGTGAAGAACACAATTTCTTATTATTGGCGTGTTAGTCGTCCTCGGCGTCTTCTTTAGCTAATTCATCTGCGGTTTCATCAGTGTGGCTAATAGCGTTTCTGAGGGTTTGTTTTTTGCTGGGTGGTTCTTCTTGGCGTCCACGCATAAAGCCTTCTTCGGCTGCTGTTATTTCATCGTCATCAAGCATCTCGTTACGTTCATCTGCATTGTAGATATCATCGGTCTCATAGAGTCGGTCTTCTTTTTCGGGTGGCGGCCCATCGTAGAAATAGGGCGGCGCTTTTTTACCTACTACTTTTTTACTCATAGATCATCACTATAGAATTAGCCGGTTTATACCAACTTTTGGAGAGTGTGTTGTTATTTTTATGGATATGTGACTAACCCAAATAGTCACAATTCGAATTTACCCACTCAAAAGTTAGCTAAGCACCTAAGAAGCTTGCCAGTCTGGTTAATCCGATGATTTCTTCATAATTTAGGCCTAGCGCGTCTAGGACTTGGTCAAAGGTGGATTGGAGGTAGGCGATGTATTTCTCTGTGTCTACTTCGTTGCGGCTTGCTAGTTCGACGGGTTTTACGCCTGAATTATCTTCGCTTCCCTGGCGAACAGATGAGGACTTGATAACTTTAACAAAACTGATGAGATCGCCTGCTCGGAGGTCTTTGCCGCTTTTCTGCAAAATACGCGCGGCTTTTACATGCTGGGGGGTTGTTTTGGTGTAGTGTGATAGGTCGTCGCCTAAAACTACATGGAAGGCAAGTTCGCTGTTGTCTTTCCATTCTCTGCGTTTGAGGGTTTGATGGCGCTCTCGAACGATGGCGGCGATGTCTTTTCGTGCTTTCTCGAAATCCTCGGGGGTTTTGACTTGTGCGAGCCGTTCTTTCATTTGGTTAAAGGCGTCTTTTATAAACAACGGGATGTGTTTTTTCTTGCCTGTTAGGCCTTTGACATCCACCATGCCGTTTTCGAGTACCCCTAAATAGTTTTTTTTGCGAGAACTAAACACGGCATAGCGATATGTTTTGTCTACGTCGATGCCCATGCCTAATTCTTGTTCGGTGTAGCGCATGACTTCATCGATTTGTTCTTTTGTAGGGTTTTTGAGAAATAAGCTGTCGGTGTCGCCGTAGAGAACCTGGATCCCAACGGTGTGGCAGTGGTTGAGTATTTGGGTGATGCTGTAGCGTCCGATAGCTGCGGTTGCTTCGGCGACTGGGGGACAGTAGAGATCAAAGCTATCGGCTCCAAATACGCCATAGCTGGCGTTTAAGATGACTTTGAGTGCTCCTTGGGCGATGCCATACCAGCTGCGCAATTCCGGGGGCAGGGTTTTGTCTTTGGCTCGGTTTTTGTACCAGTTTACTCGTAGGTCACGTAAAGAGCCAATTAGGAGGCTTTCTAGGGCTCTTTTTTCGGTACATACCCAGTGTTGGGTGTCGGGGATGGTGCGTGTGCGGCAGTTGGGGTGGTTGCAGCAGATGGATTGGTAGCCTAGGTTCCAGACTTTGATGATTGAGGGGTATAGGCTGGGAAAGTCCATCACAGCAACATTGAAGTGAACCCCTGGGGTGGGTTCGACGACTATGGCGCCTTTGTATTTTTTGCCTTTGATGACTGCGGTGGTGCTGGTTTTGCCTTTTTTGGTGAGGATGTCTTCTGCGTTTGGGATGAGCATGCCGCGGTTGCGGTGTTCGCGTTGCAAAAAGTTGCGTATCCAGCGGCTAACTCCTTGGCGGCTGACGTCTTCGATGGGCATGCTTGCGATTCGGGCTAACACCAAGATCAGCTTCATTGCTGAGTCATTGTCGTGGCTTGTGAGTTTGTAGGTGATTTCACTGTCCCGTAAACAATACGCTGCAAGCTCACTATAGTTGAGATCGCCAAAATTTTTGTCGAGATGAATTTTTTGGGTGCCAATTAAGGCAGTGCCGACGTCGTCTAGGCTGACGTCTTTGTATTTACCGCCATAAGCATAAATCTGTACTGAGCGGTTGAAGAAAAACTTGTAGAGATCCACATGTATACCATAACGAATCATACACACGCGTTTGCTGATATCTATGGGGATCTCTTTTCTTTGTGATCCCAAGTTGTAGGCGCGATGAGCAAGATAGCGCAGATCAAAGTCATCGCCGTTAAAGGTTAGAATGAAGGGGTAATCGTTTAGAACTTCAAAGACCTTGCGTAGCAACTCTTCTTCGGTTTCACAGTACTCAACTGTTATGCCCCTAGTTAATTCGGGATCGCCTTGTTGGTGGTCTTCGCGTTTAAGTATGAGTACTCTTTTTTCGCCATCGCTGCTATAGATGGAGCAGGCAATAACCGGACAGGCCCCTTCGCGTGCATCTGGCACTCGATTAACAAGAGGAGAGTACACTTCAATGTCTATAGCGGCCCGGCGAAAACTAGGTGCTGAGGTCTCAAGCAGTTGAGCCCACATCATAGCATATTGCGCATATTCTTGCTCAGCTTGTGTGCGGCAGTCTTTGAAGAGCTCCCTGATTTTGTTTAAATTTTCTGTGGCTTGCTCATCAACAACTGGAACAAGGGTGCCATCTTGGATTTTATAGGGCATACCTGGCAAAAGGTGGTTGTCGTAGATGTAGGATTGATAATACTTAATCTTGGATTCCCAGATTTTGGTGTCGCTATCTCGAATATTGCCCCCTATAACTTTGGGGTAATCCTCGGGGATGATGTCGCGTATGGTTCCTGAGGCTCGGCCTCCAATGGCTAGGGGATCTTTAACAACAATTTTTGTAACTTGGATAGTTCTATCGTTTAGGGGATCCTCTCGGGTCTCAGTTTCAAAGCGCTCAAACCCCTCATGACTGGTGACGCGCTCAAACTTTTCTAGGTCTTCTTTTTGGAGGCTGGTTAAACAGTACGGTTTATGATCTGTGTTATCATACCAAAAGTAAAGTTGCCCCGACTTGGGATCATACAACTTTACAACAGCTTTTTTCTGTCTCCCATCATAGGATGCTGAAACAAAATAAGCAAGCTCCAAATTCTGCGGAGCCAAAGGCGGAAACTGGCGAGGTTTTCTCTCCTTAGGTATAGTTGCCTCAACAATCTCTTCTTTAGGTGCCTCGATTGGCGCTTGGGGCACTATGGGGGGCGCTTCTGTTTTAACGCTTTCTTTCTGCGGCGATTTAACTACCGGACCAAACCAATTGTCTAGTGGTGTCGCCATCCCGTTTTCCCTTGCCAAATATGTTACAAAGAGACTAAAATGTCTAGTGACAAATAAACCCCAAACAATCTGATAAAACTACAAAAAAATAAAATTAACCCCGACCTAAAACTATAGACCTGAATAGAAAAGAAACGGGATTTTACTGCACAACATGCTCATGACTGATCAGCACAAAGTTTAGTCCTCCACCGTATGCGAGTTTCAGCTTACTGCTTGTGGTTGCCAGCAGTTATCTTTCTTCTTCTTGTTCGAATTCTTTGCCTTCCCTTATGAGTTCACGGACACGGGGACCACCCTTAGCGCCGCCTCTTTTGCCTGCTTCTTGAACCGTCATTTTTCCTCTATTCAAGTCCGTTTCTTCTCGAATCCTTTTTGACAACTACATGTCACCTCCATCCAATTATGGAGCTCGTCCAAGAACACAACACAACACCACGGAAAATTCATAAACATATGTGGCTGATGACCTGAAGTAACAGATTCTGAGAATTCCCTTATTTAGGACGCCGTCTTTGCTTTGAGTGTGATGAAAATTTGCTACGGGAAGCTTGGACCATTGCAATCGAAACCCTAAGCTGGATGGAGATCCGCCGGCTAAATGAACGCTCCGCACTAATGCGTACCACAAAACAACTAGGCATAAAAGACGCTGGAGCCATCCGCCTAGCATATGGTCTTGTCGTTGAAACCACCCGCCGCAAAAACCTCATCGACAAATTCATAAACTCTATAATCTCACCCAAAAAAATCGGCGAATACAACCAGGGTCTGCAGGCATTTCTACGCCTCTACGTATATCAAACCCGAGTTGTTAAAAACTGGAACAAACTCCCCATAAAAGAAGCCGAATCCATCGCAAGCATGGGCCGCTCAATACTGGGCTGGCAAACCATACGCGAAGCCGAATCCATCTTGGGCTTTCTCCTAACCCGCCCACTTACCCCAATCATAGAAACCACCAACGAAACTGAGCGCATCGCCCTTGAAACCTACCATCCAACCTGGTTTGTAGATTACTGCATCAACCTCTTTGGCAAACAAGAAGCAGACACCTTTCTCAAAGGAAGTCTCACCCCACCGCCAACCTACATCCGCCTAAACACCCTAATTGCATCCGAAGCAGACATTCTAAAAAAACTCACAGCAGAGAACATCAAACTCGAAAAAGCCCAACCCCTAAACTACACCTACCAAGTCATAGACCAAAAAACCCCCCTAAACACCTCCCCAAGCCTCAAAGCCGGCCTACTCTATGTACAAGACAAAGCCAGCTGCTTTGCCGCTCAAGCCGCAAACCCCACCCCTAACAACACCGTATTTGACATCTGCGCAGCCCCCGGAGCCAAAACAACTTTTCTTGCCCAACTCATGCAAAACCAAGGTAGCATAATCTCCATAGACTTCTCAGCTAAACGTATGCATACCTGGCAAAAAGAAACAAACCGCATGAAAGCCAAAATCGCCCAACCCCTAGTCACAGACGCCCGCATATCAATTCCACTTACAGGCGAAGCCGATATAGTTATTCTCGACCCACCCTGCACCAGCTCCGGCGTATTTGCTAAACAACCCTCAGCAAAATGGCGTCTGAGCCCAAAATCCATAGCCAACATGAGCCAAATCCAACAACAAATGATCAACAACTCCGCCCAAAAAGTCAAAACCGGAGGCATCCTAACATACTCCACCTGCAGCATAACCCTAGAAGAAAACGAAGGCGTAATCGCACAATTCCTAAAAGAACACCCCAACTTTAAACTAATCCCAATAACCCCCGAATTCGGCTCACCCGGACTAGCAGGCCTAACAGAATGCCGACGCCTCTACCCCCACATCCATCAATGCAACGGCTTCTTCATAGCCAAACTCCAAAAAACCTCACCAACATAATAATCAAAGTTAAACCATCCAGACTTTTGGCAATCTATCATTCGCTAATTATCTGCTGGTAATTGAAATAATGAATAATTCGGAAATTTGATGAATTAATATTAAATTTGAGGAAGTACGGCCAATCAGTTAAAACTAACCATTTCTAGACGTTTTGTCTAAATTTAATTTGGGCATGGTTGAGTTTTTTGTTTTATGATAGTATGCTTTTTTTCTTCCTTTAGTTAAGCACTTTCTAGCGTTAGTTTTGCATGTTGTTTGTACATAAGCCACAATGAACCAATGTTCTATTTATGCCAATATTTTGATTCCTTAGAAATCAAGATAGCAACAGCGAAAAAATTAATTGCACAGAACCCAAACGCCTATACCTGCTGAGCAGTAACAAAACTCGGCATAGCATCTTTCCACTAATCAAAGTTTATTCTCTCTTCCTCTTTTTCCCTCTGTTTCTCATATTGTTCTAGTTCACCCAAATACGTGTTAACCAAAGCGTTGCTTTCTGCCGGTACAGCATCTAATTCTTGTAAAATCGACAAATATTTCCACATATTTTTTCTCAATCTTTCTGCGACAACTTCGCTGAACCAATCCGAATCCAGAAAAGCCTTGGCCCTTTGTACTACATGTTCCACACTCCATGCACCAAAAATAACCCCAAACCAGAAAAAACTGAACATTTCAAAGCTATCGTTCACATTACGCATATGCACTTCAAGTTGTTCTTTTTGTAGCGTAGTAAGCTTTATTCCTTGGAGGTGAGGAATATTGTCTCGTCTAACAGGAAACCTGCCGGCAATGCGCATATTACTAAGTCGCACATCAAATAAGCTCAAAAGATCTTGTAGCAATTTCTCTGTCAAAATATCCTCGTCTGCATATTCATCACTAAACGCATCCAACGCATCGAAAGCATGCATCACTATTTGCTTATCCTCGTTAGCGCATAAAGAAGCTAACCTCTTTTTTAACTCATAAATTTGTTCAGGATCGGAAACTGTCCCTTGCCAATCCCCACCAAGCCAAACAGCCATTTCAAGCACTTGCAACGCATCCAAAATATTATTTGAATCTATATTCTCTATAAAATAGTCAAAAACAGAAAACTCTTTTTGTTTACGTAGTTCAATCAACTTAAGCAAAGGTGCATATATTTTAATTGACCTTTCCTTATCGCTGAGCGGTAATGAATTCTGTAATTCTTGACCATACTTGGAACCATAAACAACCTCAATACCATCCACCGAACTTTTGTACAAAGGGTCATCAAAACACGCTCTGTAAATAGACTTGCGCAGATCAGGCGTTAATGGCGCTTCATCAGCAATTATTTGCATAAGCAAATTGACTACATAGGAAATTCTAACCTCTCTATTATGGTGACGTTGCTCACGGATACTTGTTAACAAATCAAGTAGTGCTTTTGCGATATCTTCGGCTTCCCACCTATTCGCTAGAACTGCTGTCAAAAGGATAGTTTCTCTCAGGCCCTCAACATCAAATAAGCCTTTAAGATGTTTGTCTACAACATCATCAGTTCTAGTAGCGTTAGGATAAGCTTTCGTTACTATAGCATAGGCGGCCAAATATTCTTGAAAGGTAAGATGAGAAAACTCGTATTCTGCCTCAAGCCTGCCGCTGTGACCATCAACTGCACATAATCCTCGTTTTGTCAATATGGCACTACGCTCTTCAACTCTTTCGATAAACTGATAAACTGTTTCAGAGTTAGGAGAAAAAAAATGCGGTAAGTTTTTACGAGAACACAACAAAATTTGCTCTAATTCTGCTCTTCCGATGGTTTGCCGCATTTTGCCAACAAACATCATATTGTATGCCAAATAAGATAGTTGTGGCAATGCCTCCATATGATTAAGTGGCGGGAATCCTTCCACATTCCATGTACGTAGCAGAACATCTATGGTACTTCCATACAACTCTACTCTCTTTGTAGGTAGTGCTCCAATCCACAGATGTACCAATAACAAAGTCATCAATAACACCGGAGTTTGCGCTAAATTATATATTTTCTCGTTTTCCAAAATAGTGCAGACAAGTTTTTGTGCAGCTTCATCCGTCTCTTCCACATCCCCAAATACGATTTTATACCAACCGGTACATAGGCGTGCAATATCGACTGAATTAAATGGTTGAATTTTATAGGGGTAAAAATCATTGGATAAACGACGGACAATTAACCCATAACCTACTATACGCGATGACATTATAATGTTGACATTTTTATTCATCGCTGCAAAGACGTTCAAGTTATCTATAAAAGTCTTGCGACTTGAGTCGTTTCCGATTTCATCCAAACCATCAACCAATAGCAAAGCGGTCCCATTTTGGATGTGTTCGCTCACCAATTCGTAAAATGCATTTTTTAAGTTCAATTCAGCTGCAAACCCAGCCCGCTCCGGAATTTCGCGAATAATTTCACTTATGGATAAATCTGTGTTTTCCCTGAATTGCCTACATTTGATCCATATGGGTAAAAAGGGTCGGTCAGGAAGATTGTCACCGATGCTCTCGCAGTTTCCAAGTCCATAAAACGACGCCAACCTTTTCATCAAGGTAGTTTTACCGCCACCGGGTCCGGAAAAAATCACAAATCGAACACGCCCTTTGGCGGGGATAATCGGCTTATCGATTTCATCCCAGCTCCAGCGAAACTGCTCAAAACGATCATCCCATAACATTTTTTCAACATGAGATTTATATGAAGATTTTAGTTTCAAGTTATCCTGATGTAGCGGACATGGTTTAGAAAAGCGCATGGGAACAAACAATTTTTCCAGTTCAAATGCTTTGCTCCCTGATTCATTATCCACAGGAGGAAGACCATCCAACCTAATTTTACACTCATAGCCAAGATATTCTACATATTTATTATAAGCTGCCTTAACAAAATTTTCGCTACATGTCGGACGTTTTGGAAAATAATATCTGCCATCGATAGCACAATCTTGAGGAAAAGAAAATTCACCGTTTGGAAGCCACGCTTCACATGTTTTGCTCCACTTAAAACCCTCTACATAACCACTTTTTATGTCTGTATCAAGTTCTCCTATAAAAAAGCCTTTTACTGCAGGCTCTGTATTGGGTGGATTATCCATGTTTGACCCACAAACATATTCCCACAAATCGACATCTGTTCTATTTACTTTGATATTTTTACAACGCATAAAATGTTTATGACCGCAAAGATAGAGGATCGCATTGTTCCTTTTTAACAACATTTCAAGTTGTCCTTGCTCATGGTCTTCTAGGCAATCGAAAGGGTGATGAGCAATAACAATCGCAGGTTTATGCTTATCAATGCCTTCCAAAGACTGCGCCAATGTATGCATGCCAATAACTAAACTCCCATCTCTTCTATCTCCGCCACACAATATGGCTGTATTGATATGTATGACATTTACATCGTTTTTGCTGATATAAAAATGGTGCTTTATTTCTTTTTTGCCACAAATTTGTTTATATACTTTCAGATATTCTTGTCTTCCAATCTCCAATTCTTGCAAGTGTTTCTTCGAAATTGTGTTATTTCCAGAATATTGCGCCATAATTGCGTTGATAGTTCCTTTTAGTCCATCACCACTTAGAACATCATGATTTCCAGGAACCATAAAAGTGTCGTCAGGAGAAATTCCTAGAGCTTGTTGTACATCTTGCAAAAATTTAACGGTACCATCTGGATATTTTTCAGGATAATTTTTCCCAAAGCGCAAATCACCGGTGATAAAGAGATAATCGATCCCCTGTAATTTGCGACAACAATCAAGAAAACAAGCTCGCATAGTTTTTACACTATGTGAATCCGGAGACCCAAAATGAACATCTGCCAACTGCACCCATTTTATAGTGCCCATAATCTCCACTTCCCTCACGGTATATGTTTATGTTTTAGCACGGGGACTTGATTGCTAAAAAATAAACAAATTACTCTCTTTTGTGTCCTCATTACCTTTACTTTCGCCATTAGGTCAACCGCTTTCTTTCCAAAGTCTTAAATTATTATTCATTTGCAATATAATAAGATTGCTATATCAATAGTTCCATATCTTTTTCCGAAAATATTTCCGTTTCTCGTACATTCTTAAACCATGTCCCCTTAAAATTAATAATCTCATATGTACTGGTAAATTGTCAAATAAGTTTAACAGAAGACGTACATAATATCTCCTTAAAGTTATCCATCAGTATATTGCCTGTTTTGTTTTAAGTCCAAGTGGCAACAAACACAACCTCAACCTACGCAACCCTGTTTATCCTGATAGTGTAGTGTTACGCCATTTCCAATATGCTTTCAAAAATTAATAATCACTGGTAGTTGTCATGCCTGTTTTATTACACAACAATTATGCCTGTTGCTCCAAGCGGGCCCACTATTAATCCTATTATTCCTAAAGCGCCTAGATATTTGAGTTTTGGGTTCCAGTGTCTAAATTCTTTGAAGAGCAAAAACAGGCAAAATAAAAATAGAAACCACGGATTATGGTATCCAAAAGCGGCGAAGCCTTAAAAACCGCTAAACCCAAAAAAGCCCGGAAAACTAACAAAGAATCTGATTGATCGATTCTGTTTTCCATGGGCTGTAACAAGGTTTAGTTGAGGCGTATTTGTTTGTTTGTGGTTTGTTTGCATGCTCAGCCCCATCAACTATTCCTATCTTTGATTTCTTATAAAATTACCCACTATCAACTCTGAGCCTATTTTATGTGGTTCCAAAATCACTTAGGGTCCTCTGAGGGGACTCCTTAGTATAGAGCATATATGTCACTCTTATGCCCTCCACCTGCGCAAGCTCGTTAATTTTATGCGTAACGGTGTTTTCTTTGCTTATGATATGTAACACCTGCACATGCCGCGCTGTTAATACATCACTGACCAGTATCCGGTGACAATTATAGGGCAAAGCCTCTGTGCACATCAATGACAAACGGTTCTCTCGTGCCAGCGCCAATATTTTTAGGAGTTGATCAGTGAATTCTTTGGTCTGCATGTAGTCGGCATAACCGCGGAGTTGACCCTCCAATGCAAGGTTACTACTGTTGGGTTTAGGATGGCGCAGACCCCCAAGCTCGGGGATATGAAGATACTTTATGCCACTACGTTTGAGACTATCTGGAAGCGCTTCTTTGTTAAATTGCGGATTATAGCGGCTTTGAGGAACCGCACGAATATCTGCCAATAATGTGATGCCATAGATTTGGAGTAACTCTGTGAATTCTTCTAGTGATCGCGTGGAATACCCAATCGTGAACACCGCCAACTCTGATTTTTGGTTCAAACACATATCCCATTACCGGAGATTTCACGCTTTTATTAACTCAAAGATATACAATCCAGCGCATTAAATATTTTTGATAGGCACTTAATTTTAGTTTTATGCTCAAGCTCTTGACTTAAGTAGGTCAAAGTACAGCTTAACCAGCCGCAAAAATTATTAATTATTTCTACTGCATATGGCTGAGGCGAATATGTCCTGTCCATAGCGGCCAAACTTAGGAGTCTTAGCCGTAACCAGTTGGTAGCCCTGGTTTTCTATGTCTCTACAGGGGTACTTTTGTTTATTTCCTTGCCGCTTACCCGCTTCCCGCCACATGTAGGTTTTCTGGGTATATTTAGTCTCATAACTGCCTATAGTCTTCTATTCAAACGTGCTTGGGCACCTTGGTTAGGGTTTATCTTGCTAGTTACAATTACAGTGTTTTCGCTATATACACTCTATTTTGTGGGATTTAGCAACACACTTGTTGCCCTAAGCATGCTACTATATCCAGTGTCTACTTGGATAGTGACTGCGTTGCTACTGATTAAGAAAAAGACTTAACTTTTGCCTGCTGAACCGCGAAATAGTCTAACCGCAACTTCTTGATCTGCCTCTATGTGTTGTTCGTTTTCTGGGATCTCTACAAACCCTTCTGCATTTACTAGAGCCGATACAGCACCTGTGGTTTGAAGTGGATCTGCGATTAACCGACAGTTTTCATCAAACTTGAGTTCAACTAACCCATAACTACGACTGCCTTTCGCACTAAACATCTTTGAACCCGCATATGCCATCACGGTTTTTAAGCCCGCAACGGGTCTGCCGCCTAAACGTTGCACCAACGACCGCGCAAACAACTGAAACACTAACAACGCTGCAGACGGATTGCTGGGTAGTATGAAAACAGGTTTTTCGCCGATGAAACTAACTGCGGTTTGTCTGCCTGGCTTTATCGCAACGCCGTTAACAACAATTCCGGGTTTATCTACTGTATCTGCAATCTCTGTAATATCCACACTTGAACAAACCACAACCATATCTGCCACAGCGGTTGCTGTTTTAAGCATCTGTGTAATTGCTAATTTATCCTCTGCAACCACACCTAAGCAAACCGGTTTGGCTCCACATTCCATAATGGCCGTATACACACTGTAGGCCGCCGCATCAAAGACTTTTCCCGCTGGCAACGGCTTGCCCAGCTCACCTATCTCAGCACCGACTGAGAAAACAGCAACCATAGGCATTCTTAGCACCGTAACCTCCATGAACCCCAAAGCCGCCAAAACGCCAATTTCTGCAGAACCCAAAACCTGTCCCCTTCGAAGCACAACAGCACCTTTTTGGATATCTGAACCCGCTTGATGCATATTTTCCCCTGAGAAAACCTCACCATAAACCTGCAGGGTATCATCTTCCCGCTCACCATCTTGGGCGGCTATAACTGTATCTGCACCTTGCGGCAGAACCGCGCCCACAGAAACTTCTATCGCTTCCCCACCTAAGAGACTAACTTGGGATGTCTCCCCAACGGCTATGGTTCCACAGACCTTCAATGCGACTGGGTTATCCTCACTTGCCGTTGCAGTGTCTTTGGCGTTTAGGGCATAACCTTGAACCGTTGCAGTGTTAGAACCCGGCATATCTTGCGGTGCCACAACATCAATACCCAATACCCGATTGTAGGCCTCCAACAACACCGTCACTTCGGTATCTGGTAGCTGAGGCTTAAAGCTGATCTCAACAGCACGTTTAGCCTCCTCAAACGTCAAAAGCTTTCCAGTCAAGATAGTTCACAACAAGCAATCAGCTTCTAAACGTAAAAACCTACCGAATCAACAAATTTTTCTCCAACCCTCTTAACACTACAACTCACACAGCAATACAAGATACTCCTCATGATTTACCAATATGTTGTGTTGTCCAAAATACTGTATTAAAACTAAAACAGTAACTGACAATTATACTCAAAGGCACTAAATTATACTGCGCGTCCTCAAAACGGTGGTAACGCATCAAAAATAACGCTGACTTTATTTGTCATAGACTTTTTACGAAGTTCCATTGTATGAACTATAACACTACCTTCTAAAATTGATAAACAACGCGATATTTACCCACCCGTAGAGACCGTAACCCGTTTAAACAATCAGTCAATGGTTTACCCACCATAGGATCGATCGATAGAAATTGTATTTCGCGGGTAAGTCTGAGCTTTATCGACTTATCTAACCGGTTTAACTGTTTGAGAACCTTTTTGGTTAGAACCAGTTTAGAGGTCTTTTTCATCAATATTCAATTCTTTTAAGGCTTTTTCCCAGCTATACACACGACCTTCTTCAACATCTTTTTGTGCCGCTCGGATATTTCGCATTGCTTCTTTATCGCTTAAAATCTCCAAGGTTTCCTCTAAACTCTCCATATGTGATACTAATTTAGGAAAGCCTTCAAGTATCTCTCTGATTTTGGGTATCTCTTCGGTTAACGTTTCAAGATTTGCTTTATCTTTTGCTGTAAAAACCGCTTCAGTCACTTTGAGCCGCCACAACTAACTATACAGCAGTGGATATTAATTTATTATAACACTATGGAAGCATGCAATTACTTTGTTGTTGTCTGAAAACATCCATTTCAATATGCGCCTTCATATATTACTGATTTCTCGTTTTTTCTCTGCAGTATGCTCCGCTCTGCTTTACTCTTGATTTGTTCGCTGTAGCGGTTAAGTCTCAAAATTAGATTCAGGTAAAAATTTGGCTAATTTTTTGAGGAATACTTGCAAGTTTTTCTACAATCTGATCGGGCGTCTGATTGCTTTGGACTAAATCAGCTATACTGTTGAACTGCGAGGGCTTAAATACGGTTCTCAATCCTGCCTCTTTGGCCCCTTTGATATCTTCTAGGGGGCTGTCTCCGATAAACACCGCTTCATGCGCTTGAATACCCAGACGATTTAGGGTATCGTGGAAAATTTTTGGGCTGGGTTTTCGCAACTCTACCTCCTCAGAGATAACAATCGCATTGAAATAGCTGTGTATGCCGGTTTTTTGAAGACATTTGTAGATAACAGGTGCGTAGGTAAAGTTGCTAATTAAACCCACTCGATACTGCTGAGCAATCTGGGTTAGCAGTTGCTTAGCGCCCTCGCAGAGCTCAACCGTGTTTAGGAAGTCTTGGAAAAATATGTTAAGCGCCTCCTTTACCCCGCTGTGCTCAGGAGTTGTTCTAAATCCCAAGTTACACAGTGCATCAGAAACCCACACTGCATTAGTTACCTCCCTAAACTGCTCGTATCTGATTTTGCGGTACTTTTGATGTGCTTCTTTGTAGGCCTCCAAAAACTGTTCTTTTTCCAGCTCAAACCCCTGCGATACCAACGCAGAGTAAAGCTTGATCTCAGAGTCAACCATACTGTAGTTCTTACAATAAACCAAAGTACCAATAAAATCAAAAATAACTGCTCGACAAACCATCAAAATCACATTTTGTTGCCCAAGAGAACCTTTGCTAGGTTGGCTATGGGTTCTCCAAGAGCGGTATCTAAGAGTTTTGCTGGGTCGCCAATGGCTTTCTCGATGTTTGGATCAAACGCAACCGCACTAAGATATCTTAGTCCCAACTGTTTAGTTTGCTCCTCAATGACCCGGCTGTTGTTGTCTTGTTTCATGTTCTCAACTACCCCAATTATAGGCATCCCCAATTCCTCAAGTAATGCCGCCTGCTTTTTCACAACCTCAAACGCCAAAAGTGAAGGTGTAGTAATGATTAAGAACTCAATTTTTTTAACTAAGCGCACCAAATCCAGCACCGCATCCCCAATACCGGGCGGCATATCTACTATGAGAAAATCCAACTTACCCCACTGGGTGACTGCTAGTAGCTCGATAAGTGCATTTGAAACATCCACACCCCGCAGAGGTGCTGGTCTATTTCCGATAAAATAAACCAGTGACATATAGCATAAACCCTCTACCTTCGCTGGAACCAATCCCCGATCCTCTTTGGGTTGTACATCTTGCGAAACCCCCAGAATTATGTGTGTTGAGGGACCTGTAAAATCCACATCAAACAATCCAACCCTAAACCCCTGTCTAGCAAGCCCAAGTGCTAGCGCTGTTGCAACCATGCTTTTACCCACGCCGCCTTTACCGCTGGAAACTGCAACAACTCGCCCTGTTTTTGCTAGGCGTTCTCCGAATATGCTCGCACGGGGATCAATCACTGCGTTTAACTCCTTTTATATCCTCAAGCCACACCCCGCGGCCGTTTACGATCTCAAAGTCAGGACTGCCGCATTTGGGGCACTTGATATAACTATGGGCAACCTCCGGTACAAAATGAATAGCCTCAGCTGTAGCTTTGTCAAGCTTTTTGGCACTGTATAGCCAAGTAGCGCCACAGACTCGGCATTTCAGAGTAGTTTTTGCTTTTAGAATCCGAAATTTAGCGCCCAATAGCAGGCCTTGGCGCATCTGTTTTAGAGCAAAGCGCAGAATCGGAGGTTCCACTTGCTGTAGTTCCCCGACCCGAATGGTAACTTCTGAAACTGACACTAAGTGTTCCTGTTCTGCGATTTGCTGTGCAGAAACAAGTATAGATTCAGCTAAAGCCCATTCATGCATAACTGTAGGTGCACCACAGCGCAATAAAAAAATATTGTAAACCTTCAAGATTCTGGTTCATCAGTACCTTTAAATCAATAGTTCACCTAATTTTTATGGTGTTTTTTTGACAGATAAAATCAAGGTTCTAGCTTTTGCAGGGAGTCTACGTGCGGGTTCCTACAACAAGGCCCTAGTTCGCGCCGCCGTCGAAGTAGCACCCCCAACGATGACCATAGAAACATATGATTTAGAGGGCATTCCCCTATACAACTCCGACCTAGATGACAATTTGCCCCTAAAAGTTGTAGAGTTCAAGCAAAAACTACGCGCTGCCAACGCCCTGCTTATTGCTACCCCCGAATACAACTATTCCCTCTCTGGTGTACTCAAAAACGCCATAGACTGGGCCAGTCGACCCCCCCAAGGCAACCCCTTAGAGGGCAAACCCGTTGCCATCATGAGCGCCTCGATCGGAAAATTCGGCGGCGCCAGAGCCCAATATCATCTACGGCAAATTTTTGTTTTTCTTGATATGTATCCGATTAACCGTCCCGAAGTTATGCTCTCAGACGCCCAAAACAACGTAGATGAAAAAGGTAACCTAACTAACCCCCAAACCCGCCAACTCATCAGCCAACTCTTAGAATCCTTGGCGGCCTGGACACTCAGGCTCCAAACCAAATCCCCACAACAATAACCAACTCTCTCTTTCGATTCTGCCCTTTTTTTACCTGCAAACCTTCATTGATATGTCGTATAGATCCCAATCGATCAACAAACAGCTCAGAGCATACCGTTCTAGTGGTGAAATTAGATGTTCTAATACTTAGAACTAAAGCTAACTTGTGAAAGATATACAGGCGGGATCTAATGTGGAAGATGTCATAAACAAAAACATAAGTCGTATTCTTAGAGGAGCCAAATAGTTATGAACGCAAAAGTGTTTGCGGCTATAATTCTGTTCGCTATAACAATCGCGGGTTGTGTGGTTTGTCTATCTATTATTAGTCGTAACAATGAACTTAATTCTGATCCAGGTCCAATCCCTGCTTCAGAAGCTGTAATTTTGGAAGTAAAAGCAGACTCTATTTCCAATACTAAACTTACCCTAATAATAAAAAATATTGCTCCAGATGAATACATGTTTGGTTCAGAATATACTATTGAAAAGCAAGTCAACGGCGAGTGGTATCAACTCCCCTGTGTTACCGAAAATATTGGCTGGACTTCAATAGGCTATATCTTAGAGGGCAACAGCACAAGAGAAATAGAAATAGATTGGACTTGGTACTATGGAGAGCTGAGTTCGGGGTATTATCGTATCACCAAAGGGTTTAGTTACATACGCTCCCCGGGAGATTATGACGATTACGACATATCTGCTGATTTTACCCTTGTTTGACCTGTTTTTGGTCAAACGCAAGGTTATCAGCCTACTTCGTAATGTGCTATAACTGAATAGATGTCGGTCATATTTTCTGAGTTGTTTAAGAACTGGTTTTGGGAAAAGACTGTAGTAGGTGTATCGGGCAAACTTAATTTATCACAATCAACCTATAACCCCAGCTTTAAACAAGCTTTAAGCAGTTATAGGGGATGTTGGCAATTCGAGTAATGGCTGATCTTCATATTCACGGTCGATACAGTCGTGCGACCAGCGAACAGATGAGTTTGGGTGAAATAGCCAAGTATGCAAAAATTAAGGGGCTTAACTTGGTGGGTACAGGCGACTTTACTCATCCACTGTGGCTAAAAGAGATCCGTGAAAACCTTGCCCCCGAAGCAGACACAGGCTTATTCAAACTTGCTAATGTCGATTCACCTGTGTATTTTATGCTTCAAACTGAGGTTTGTACAATCTTTGACTACAAAGGGGCATCCAAAAAGATACATCATGTCATATTAACCCCCAATCTCGAGTCAGCTGACCAAATTAACGAGCGGCTTGCACGCTTTGGTGATTTAGCCTCTGATGGCCGTCCCATTCTTGATTGTACTGCACCGCAGCTAGTCGAAGAAGTCATGGCTGTTAATGCAGATAATATGGTTTTTCCCGCGCATGTTTGGACCCCTTGGTTTAGCCTTTTTGGTGCTTCTAGCGGATTTGACACAGTTGAGGACTGCTACCAAGACATGACCAAACACATTCACGCCCTCGAAACAGGCTTATCCTCAGATCCAGCAATGAACTGGCGCCTAAGCGGATTAGATAAATACGCCCTAATCTCAAACAGTGACTGCCACAGCTTTTGGCCCTGGCGCATTGGCCGAGAAGCCAACGCATTTGACCTCCCCCGCTGTACTTATGACCATGTGATTTCTGCCATATCTGACAATGACCCTGAGCGCTTCAAATTCACCATCGAAACCGATCCCGCCTATGGCAAATACCACTGGACAGGACACCGCAACTGCAAAGTCAGTCTCTCACCCCCCGAAGCTATAAAATTTGGCAACACCTGCCCGGTCTGCCGCAGAAAACTCGTCAAAGGCGTTGAACAACGCGTAGAAGAACTCTCCGACCGCCCCTCAGACTACAAACGCCCCAACGCTCCCGGTTTTAAATGTCTCCTCCCCCTAAGCGAAGTCATCGCCGCCGTCATTGGAACCGACTCCCCTGCTATCCAAGCCGTCTGGAAAATCTACAACGCCCTTATAGCAAAATTCGGTGACGAATACACCGTGCTTATGGATGCACCATTTGAAGAAATAGCATCCGTGGTGGATGTTCCCTTTGCACAAGCAATCATAAAAGTACGCAACGGCTCAGCAAAAGTCATACCAGGATACGATGGCGTATATGGACAACTTACCCTCGATGTCTCAGTATCAGTAATCAAAGCCAAACCTCTGGCAACTCCACGGGTACAACAACGAAGCATGAGCGATTTCTGCTAACCAAGTTACCAATTAAAACGCCGCATGGTTTAATTCCCACTCAAACCTACTCTCTATAGGTCAAATACTTTGAAGGATATTTTGCAGAAAATCACTACCACAGCAGCCACCAAATTCGGCGCAAACTATGCCGAAGCACGCGCACAACAACTAACCAAAACCATGTTTACCCTCAAAGAAGAACGCGTAGAAGCCGCCAAACAAGGCATAGAATCAGGCGTGGCTATCCGCGTTTTAGTCAACGGCGCATGGGGGTTTGCTTCTGCGGGTTCACTAGACAGCACAATTCTAGAAGAAGCCATCTCTGATGCTTGTCGCATGGCAAAACTAGTAAGCCAACGTCTCAAAACCCCAATAAAACTGGCTTCTGCACCCATTGTGGAGGATCATGTGAGCGCTAAACCCAAAAAGAACCCCAAAGACATCGCCATGGAGGACAAAATAAAAAATGCCCTCGATATCACCAAAGCCAGTTTGAGCTTTGATCCGCGCATAAAGAGCTGTGGATTGGATTACATGGATTTGATGGGTACAAGCTTTTTTGTCAACAGCGAAGGTACAAACATTGAGCAAGACAAACTCTATGTTTGGGCCCGCATCACCGCCTCTGCACAAACTGAGGGCACCTTCACCTTTAGTCGAGAAGAAATTGGCTCCACCTCAGGCTATGAACTATTTGACACTCAGCCCTCCGAGGAGCTGGGACAAAAAGTAGCTCAGCGCGCTATTGAGCAAATAAGCGCTAAACCCCCCAAAGGCGGCAAAGCTCCGGTGGTACTTGGACCAAATGTGGTTGGCGTGTTTGTACACGAAGCCTTTGGCCATCTCGCAGAGGCTGACCTTGCACTATCAAGCGGATTACTTGATAGCAACATGGGCAAAAAAATCGGTTCTGATCTTGTTACATTTTACGACGACGGCACCATCGAGGGTGCATTTGGCGCATTCAAATATGACGACGAAGGCGTCGCCAGTCACAAAACCCTGCTCATAAAAGACGGTGTCGTCTCAGGCTTGATGCACAATCGAGAAACCGCCCAAAAATTCAACACCCACCCCACCGGCAACGCACGCGCTGAGGACTTTCGCGTAGAGCCCATTATCCGCATGCGATGCACCTACATGGAACCCAAAGACCAAACCCTAGACGAACTCCTCGAAGGCATCAAAGAAGGTTACTACTTCAAGAGTTTTCGCGACGGACAAGCCAGTCTTGATGGAACTTTTCAGGTGGGCATACAAGAAGGATATGAAATTAAAAACGGCGAAATCCAAACCCCGGTACGCACCGCATCCATAAGCGGCAACACCCTTGAAACACTCCACAAAGTCGATGGCGTCGGCAAAGATTTTGCTCTAGATCCCGGTCGCTGTGGAAAAGGCCAAACAGCCTTTATCTGCGACGGCGGACCACATATACGAGTCAGCGAGGTAATTGTCGGTGGCAGTGCTTGAAAAAAACTTTTTAATCAGCCTAGCAGAGAACGCCGTTAAATCAGCCCTAAAACTAGGCGCCTCTGAGGCAGAAGCCTACGTCTACGATGGACAAACAACCAATATCGGTATCGAATTGGGCCAAATAAGCAAAACCAACCGCATCATCGACCGCGGCATAGGCATACGCATCACCCTAAACAAAGCCATAGGCTTTGCCTACACAAACATTATCGGTGACCCCCAAGCCATTGAGGCCACCGCTGCACAAGCACTAAGCGCAGCTAAAGCCAGCAAACCCGACCCTGACTGGCACGGCCTCCCCCAAAACAAACCCTACAACACAACCCAGGGCACCTTTGACCAAAAAATAGTTGACCTAAGCCCCGAAGACCTCGTTAAAATAACTGTCACTATGCTAGACGCCGCATCTGAGGTGAACCAACAAGTACTGCCCATCGAAGGAGGCGTCGGTAGCGGATACGCCGCCAACGCCATAGCCAACTCTAACGGCATAGCCGCCTTCGACCGAGGAACCATAACAGAGTGCAGCTTGGCAACACTGGCAAAAGACGCCAACACTACCACTCCAGTCTGTTTCGAATTTGACGCATCAAGAAACCACCACCTCAACCCCGCCTGGGTAGGAAAAGAAGCCGCCAAACTCGCCCTCTCAGCCCTCAAACCAAAACCCGTCCCAACCCAAACCTCCAAAGTCATCCTCACCCCCTTAGCCCTCCAAGACCTCTTTGCATATACACTCATGTCTGCAATCAAAGCCGACAGCGTCCAGCGTAACCAATCCCCATTCAAAGACAAACTCGGCACACAAGTAGCATCCGAAAACCTCACAATTTACGACGACGGCCTATACCCCGGAGGCCTACGAACAGCAGTCTTTGACGGTGAAGGCGTCCCCCAACAAAAACCTCCAATAATCGAAAAAGGCATTCTACAAAACTTCCTCTATGATACCTACTCTGCCAAAAAAACCAACAAAGAAAGCACCGGCAACGCCGCACGAGCCGCATACCTCTCCACCCCAAACATTACCCCCTCAAACTTCCACATCCTCCCCGGAAACAAAACACCCCAACAACTACTAAGCGAAACCGAAGAGGGCTTTATCATATCCTACCTCCAAGGTGCACACAGTAGCAACCCTGTCAGCGGCGAATTTAGCGTAGTAGCCAACCCCTGCTGGAAAATCAAAAACGGCGAAATAACCCATCCCTGCAACGCCATCATGCTAGCCGGCAACATCTTTGAACTCCTAAAAAACATCACCATAATCGGCGCTAATGAACGACAAATGGGCTCCATAATCGCACCCTGGGTTTTAGCTGAGGGTATGAAAATCATAGGCAAATAAAACACTCTGTATGGTACTGACGGTGCCTACTACACCCCCTATTTAGCGGGAACCACTCTGCGCTTGATGTTTCCTTCTTGGTTAGGCCCAGAAACTTTTTGAATACTCGCCCAAGACTTCTTCGTAGATACGTTTAGTATCTTGAGCAATTTTTTCCCAATCATATTTCTCCTTTATTTGGCGGTATGCATTGTTGCGAAGCGACTGGGCATAGGTTGTGTTTAGAAGGACTTTGGTTATACCCCATGCCAGCGAGTCAGGATTGTTGGGGTAAACTTTGACGCCGGTGAGGTCATGTTCAACAATTTCTGCCAATCCGCCCGTGTCTGAGACGACAACAGGGCTTCCTGCGGCCATAGCCTCCAATGCCACAATGCCAAAGGGTTCAAACAGTGAAGGCACAACCGCGACATCAGCACATTTCTGTAGTTTCGCCAAGTTATCGTTATCGAGGAAACCCTCAAAGAGTACTTTGTGCTCCAAACCCATACTGCGCACAATGTTTAGGAGTTGTTCTTTCATATAGCCGCTTCCTACGATGATGAATTTCGCGTTAACTTTGCTAAGTATTTTGGGTACCGCATTTATGAGAATATGAATACCTTTCTCATAGACCAGTCTCCCAACAAAGAGCACAATTTTCTCCTCAGGCAAAGCAAATTTACTGCGAAAAGTTTGGCAGTCTTTGTCTGCGATATAACCGTGGCTGTTAACGCCGTTTGGAACCATCACCAATTTGTCGTTTGGTAAACCAAACACGTATTTGACGTGATTTATCATATAGTCGCTGCAACAGATAACTTTCCAGGCTTCATAGGTAAGCCACGCTTCAGTTTCATGAATCATCTTCTCTCCAGTGGCATGCAGTCCGTCGCGTCTACCCATCTCGGTTGAATGCATCGTTACTAAGAGGGGTTTACGAAAGATATGCTTCAATCCAATACCGGCGTTAGCAACCAGCCAGTCATGTGCGTGAATAACATCAATTTTGCCACCGATTTTTTTTATGAGCGTAGCGGTTTCTTTTTGCATGTTCATATTCATCAGATAAACCCACGAGGCAAAATCTGGTGAAGGACTTTTGTAGGAGTCCACTCGATACACCTCTACGTCATCAATAACTTCATGGGCTGGAGCACCTGGAAAATCACAGGTAAACACGTAGGCTTTGATGTCTTGTTTGGCTAAGTATTTGGAGAGAAAATAGATATGAGGCGATATCCCGCCGATAACTCGAGGCGGATACTCCCAGCTAAGCATCAAAACAGATAACTTATCCATCTACTTAGTAGCCTCCACAACAGCTGAGCTGTATAGCTCCAAGATATCTCCTATCCAAGTGTCTGGATCGGCTGAAACAATCGCTATCTTCTCTGAAGGCACCTTGTATATACGCATAACTTCCTCTTTCATCCACTGAGACTTCACATTCACCCTAGCCGCCTCATAGAAACCCAGCCACTCGATGCTCTTAATCGCCATATTATAGGAGGACTGCGCCGTTGGAGAGCGATGGTCCTCTAAACTCTCTACTGAGTAGATAAAGGGTATATCCAACCCGTTTTTGAGCGTAACTGCTGCAGGGATAAAGTGCCAATCATAAACATCGATTAAATCAATTTTTTTGTCGGCGTCATAATAGATGTTGGTTGCGGCCCGTTCAACTTCTTGATTTAGAGTAAGCACCCACGTTAAGACTCCGATGTGGGTTTTCACAGGGTTACTGACACGCATGGTTTTTACCCCACTGGGCTCTTGGGTCAAACCAGTTGCGCTGTCATCGTAGGTGACAATATCCACATCCACTTTGTTGGTCGCCAACTGGGTTGTTAGAGCTTTAACGTATTCAGAGAGCTGGCCTACAACCCGTGGAGGATATTCCCAAGAAAAAATGATGGCCCGCATGTTTCCACTATACTATGTAAACAACGAACAGACCTTGATTATTCCTCGACCGTTGAGATAGTAGCGTTTCTTACCTTCGCTATCTGTGAAACTCTCCGCAAACCCCTCCGATTTATAGTGATCCAAAATACTTTCAATTTCGAAGGAATCCTTCTGCAACAACCGAGCCACTTCTTCGCCACGTCTGGCTAAATCCGCGGCGGTAGCACAGAGGTTGTGGAGGGTCTGCAAAACTTTATCTGGAAACGGAAGCTCTTCACGCATTCTAATGCACCGTATCATCCAATAGTTAGTTTAACGTCTTATAAACGCTATGAGTTGTTTTACTGCATGTGTTTAGTTTTTTGACTATTGCCTATATATTTTGCCCTTTTGTGGGGTTTGGCTGGTGTTGTGTGGTGAGCCCTGTTTGATCGTTTATGGGTTGTCTTGGAGGATTATGACGTGGGTCTATAAGATGCAGGCGGATTTTTTACCTGATTTGGCGTATTTCTGATTGTATGACTGTAAGAGTGTATACCTGTTTCTAAGAGTTGTTTCGTAAACCCCTCGCTTAGCTTAAATTTTTCTAAAAACAGTGGTGATTAATTGTAGCAAAATATTGCATAAATGGTAAAGATGAAAAAATAGTTGGGAATTGAGTTATGTTGTTAGAAATCATTAAATCTGTATCTGAGTTTAGGTGGAAAAATTCCTTTTTATTTAAAATTATTGAAAAGGTGTAAAAAATGACACAACAATCAGCAAAATCGGTGAAAGTAAAGGGTGTGCCGGCGCATTTTAACAATATATCTGAAAGAGGCTTTCATGAAAAATTTACCCATTTAAACTATTATCCAAATATCGGTGTTCACCATGTTCAAGGTTATGCGCAATATCAAGACGGCGATAATAAAATGTATTATGTGTTTACCCATAGTATGGGTGCCCTTAGAGAAACTGGGCGAATACAAGTAGCGTATAATACAAATGCAAAGAATACGAAGGAAAAGATTGGTCATGTGGAAATTAAGCCCACTTGGAAGCACCCGGGTGGTTGTCAATGTGTCGGGAAGTTTTTATTTGTTCCTTTTGAAAAAGATAATAAATCGATCGTTAATGTATACGATGTGACAAAAATAGATTCGGATGTTTTGGAATCCCACTCTTTTAATCATAAGGCAGGTTGCCTTGGTATAGTGGATTTTAAGTATGGCGGTAAGGATTCTTATTTATTAATCATCGGTGATCAGGATAAATATTACGCATATGTTTCAAACATACTTTCTGATGAAGAGATATCCAAGGTAAGACAAGCATATTCTGAGGCATTGACAAAACGGATGTTTGAGAAATTTACCCCTGCCAAACCACACACCCCATTGCCCCCATTACCATCAAATGCGGTTCTGCGTTTTTCTAACATAGGTTCCTTTTCTTTGAATAAAGGTACTTATGGATCTGTTGTCGATGTTGAAAAACTTGATTGTCAGGGAATTGGACTTGTGGCAGATGTGGATGGTAGCGTTTATATGATTGCGCTTCACAGTCGCGGTTCAGGAACTACATATGCTGATTGGGGATATCTAACTAAACTTTACATAGATAGCACGGGCAATATTAAGGCAGAAACAAATAACATCAAATCTAGACATTTCCAAAATGAAGGCGGAATAAGTGGAGTCGATGGAACACATTTCCGTTGGGGTGCAGGCGTCCGAGTTGCACCAGATGGAAACATATGTTTGTTAGCGACAAGTAGAAACATCATTTCAGCGGGTAACCATAAGCTAGATACCACTTATTGGTTTGGCTGAGCTACCTCCTAATACCTGGGGAGCTTCAAAATTATGCCTCTCTCCAGTACCTCTTGGTACCTTTTTTGTTTTTTAGTGTTTATCAAACTTTTTGGGTCTCTTTCAATGGTTTGAGAGGATAACACTACAAATAACGATATTCAACAGCCTCTTTATGTCCATCTTGTTTGCAAGTCAATAGTTCCGGGACTTAATTAAAACGAAAACAAAGTCGATAACTCCATGTACCCGCATTGGTTAACGGGGATCCGTTCAAGGAGTTACTAACAACTAGACCTACATCACTTGTTGGTTCTGTGTCGTGAAATGTTCTTTGGTGGTGGCGATAAGGGATTTGCGTAGCGTTTCGCCTTTTTGTACTTTTAGCGCTTTAATGTTCTCGGCTAGTTTGTTGTCTCGCAGTGAAAAACGTGCCCACCTCTCAAAATCATCCTTATCGGCATGAAACTCAATTGCTCTAACCGGCACCTCACCTAGGGCACTTATAAAACCCAATAGACTCCACGCCTTTCTGCCGGTATAGTATTTTTCGCCGTTGTCTGTGTAGAACAAAAACGGTTCATTTGCCGCCAAAATCATCTGCCTTAGTCGCGCTTCAAAATCGTTAATAAGTGTCTGGGCTGCGACAAAAGCGTCCATGGGTGATTCGTAGGGGCTAAAATAACTATGTACCTCACCAGGGCCGCCACCTGAGGTAAACATGTAGTAGAGGTGGTCGCTTGTTTGAAAATTGCGCCACAACCGCAAAACCACCTCATCTCTCGCTTCTAAAACCAGGGGTTCTAATCGATGCAACACCGTATAGTATGCCCACTGCATCACATTACCCAACCACCCCGACTGATCACGTTGCACATCGGCCCACGAGACACTGCCTTTAGCTTCTGGTACATCGATTTCTCCTGATGAAGCATGTTTTTCAACAACCTCTGTGGGTGTTACCATCTTTAGATGATCCTGCTTTAGAATTTCATCGGGAAGATGCTGAAGAAACCCATGAATGCCCGTCTCAGGCCAGTGATGTTCCCCAAAGGTTTCATAGTCAGGAAAGATATTGATAACTTCACCTTTGGTTGTTGCCAACCAATGTGCATATTTATCTGCCGTAAGCGGCCACTCAGACCACCATCTTGCCGAAAAACGAAAACCGATATCATCAGTCAACTTGTAGTTGCGAAGCAACACACGAATCTTCTTGTTACCCTTGGGCGTGTAGAGATAGTTGGGCGATTTTCCACCTAAAATCCTCTCCACCCCCTCAGTGTAGATACCCCGATACCCCATATCCTCAACAGTTTTAGCTATGGCGTTGTTATATAGTAATTCAGTGTTCTCAAAAATCACAGGAGTATATCCAAGAAGATCTTTTATGGTCTGTTTATGCATCTGCGCTTGAGCCACGAATTCCTCTTTGTTTGGATAGAGGCTGGCAATCGAGTGATAGTGCGTTTGGTTTAAAAACTCCACACGCCCCGACTTGGCAAGCTGACGAAACGTTTCCAGTAGATCTTTATCAAACATTTCACACTGCTCAAGAAAAACCCCTGAAACACTAAACGAGAATTTCGCTTGTTTACGGCTACGCTTATGCTCATCAATAACCTTTAGAATTATTTGATTTGAGGGCAAATAACACTTCTTTGCCGCACGCTTAAAAATCTCCCGATCAACCTCAGTGTCAAAATAATAGTTAAAAAGCTCCTCTTTGGGTTGCCTCCGAAACAGTTTCCCCTCCCAAAACAAACTCCGCCGAAGCCTATGGGGCTGATGAACTTCAAAAACAAACGCAACATCCGTCATAACCGTACCTCAAACAGAATTAAATAAAGTGATACAGTTATTTAACCAATAGTATCACGTTATACCGTAGGCTGAATGTACTTATTATTTTTTAGTTTAAAAAACCTGCCTCATGATATATTCCTGTGAACAAGGTAGATTGTGGTTTAATCATTTTGATTTATTGCTAACAAGCTTTAGATGACTATTTTGATGTATACTCTGGTAAAAATGCGGTTTATCTGTTACTTGTTTGCTGAAAACAGACAATCTATCTCCAACGGTTGTTGATTGTTCTTGCAATAAATTTATTGGTTTGGAAAACTCACATACCACAGGTGGTTGTATGTCTTCGGATAATGAAGATTTTC
>Ga0123353_10000493_pt1 | contig 48737 bp, 35 predicted proteins | sample TergutLab28metaG_3_FD_92763 | JGI IMG/M metagenome (GOLD analysis project Ga0123353, IMG submission 92763) | Labiotermes labralis P3 segment gut microbial communities from Petit-Saut dam, French Guiana - Lab288 P3 | ecosystem: Host-associated > Arthropoda: Insects > Digestive system > Gut ... | reverse complement strand
GATCACGGCCACGATCACCGGCCTGGACGCGGGCAAGACGTACTACATCTTCGCCCGTTCGATCTGGAGCGAGTCCGCCACCGCCTTCAGCAACTCCGCCGTGATGACCCTCAAAACGCCGCGGTAGCGGACAACGACGATCAAATAACAGGAATCGTGAATTTCGCGAATGCCGCGAGTGATGTTTCGACATCATTCGCGGTATTCGCGTCATTTGCGGCGGAATGGGACGTTCTACATCGCAAAACGGCAGAGCCGTCGCCACGTCTATCGCTTGGGGGCGGCGGGTTTGGCGGGTTGTCCCGCGGGTTTGGCGGCCGGTGGGTTGGCGGGTTTGGCGGCGGGTTGTTTGAGCAGGTCTTTGGCGACGGCGTCCATCATGCGGCGGGAGATCACGATTTGTTTGACGTGGACGAGGTCCTTTTGCGTTTGGCCGTTCTCGCCTTTGAGCCGCTCGTTGAGCACCAGCGGGCCCGTGACCGTGCCGGCCAGGTCGATGAAGACCGGCTGACCCTTGATCGCGCCGTGCAGCGTCGTGCCGTCGATGAGTTTAATCTTCCACGACAGCCGCCGCGACGGGTAACTGTTGCCCGTGTACACCCGCTCGTCCACGCCCATCGCGGTCCATCGCCATTCGAGTTCCATCTCCTCCTCGTCGACGACGGCCGTCATGCTCAGCACCGTGATCGGCGGGATTCGGTGCCAAGTGCGGTCGGCCTCGACGTAGAGTTCCCAGTTTTTGTCGCGGGTGGTGTAGATCAGTCCGGGCATTTGCTTTCCGTTGGAGAGTTCGACCACGCCCGGCAGCGCGTCGGGACGGCGGACTCGCGGCGGGCGCACGGGCGCGGTGGTCACGAAGTCCTCCTCATTGACCGGTTCCGATGCCGTTTCCTCGAGCAGGAACTTGAGGTTGTCGTTGGGGTCCGGCCGCTTGAGCGGCGTGACACCGCCCGCGCGGTTCCCGGCCGCGTTCTTCGGCGCGTTGCCGGCTCCGTTTTTCGCGTCCTGCCCATGCGACAACGACACCGCCAACGTCACCACACCCACCAACGATCCCACTACCAACGCCAGTTGTGCGATACGGAACATTTGCCACCTCTCGTCAATACACTACAATTCCCGGCTTCGTTTGTACAGCCGGGTTTCCAGTTCTCGGACGTAGGGCGTAAAGGAGCTTTTGGTGTCCGGGTCGGCGGCGATCTGGTGGGTGGTGGTCCAGATTTTGGCGTCGAGGTTGTCCAGGTAGTGGACGGCGAACGCCTCCGGCACGGCCGGCAGCCGCGGCGAACCGAACTCCAGCGTTCCGTGGTGGCTGAGCACGATGTGCGTCAGCACGTCCACGATTTTTCCGGGGAACGGTTCGCCCGATTCGTCGGCCACCTGCTGGGCCCGCTGATGAATCCAGATCGACGCGATCGTAATGTGGCCCAGCAACTGGCCGCGGTCGGTGTAGCCCATGTTCGTGCCGGTGGTCAGTTCGGCGATTTTGCCGATGTCGTGCAGGAAAATCCCCGCCAGCACGAGGTCGGCGTTGAGCTCCTTTTGATACAGTGGCAGAACGGCCTTGGCCGCCCGGGCCATGCCCAGCGTGTGCTCGAGCAGTCCGCCGATGTAGGCGTGATGGACCGTCATGGCCGCGGGGGCCCGTTTGAAGGCGGCGATCAGGTCGCGGTCCTCGAAAAACTTTTTCAGCAGGGCCCGGAGGTGGCGGTCCTTGACGTCGCGGAGGATTTCGAGCAGTTCGGCCCACATTTCCTCGATGTCGAACGGCGTGACGGCGAGGAAGTCGGACAGGTCCACTTTTTCCGACGGCCAGGGCCGCAGCGCGTCGATCACGAACTGGAGCGTGCCGCGATAGTCCTCGGTCCGCCCCTTGGCCTGGACGAAGCCGTCCGGCGGAATGGAATTGAAGATGGACTCGGAGGTCTGCCACATCCGCCCCGCGATGGTCCCCGTGCGGTCGGCCAGCCCGCACTGAAGGTACAACGACCCGTTCCTGGCCGTGCGCAGCTCCTTATCCCGCACCAGAAACACCTGGTCGATCATCTCCCCCGCCACCATCTGATTGACGAATCGTCGTACCAAATTCATGGAATGATTGTAGCATGGCGTCGGCGATTTCGCTACGTATGGGCCGCCGATTTTCGATGGCACCCGGCGGAGCGTGCGTTGGCCTTTGGTTTCGCCGAAGTTCGCTGGCCTTTGCGGTGCGCCGGTGCCGGCGGTGCCGGGTTGGTGATGGGAAAATTTTTCCGCAGATAGTCGCCATACGCTTCCATCGTCGGAAACTCACGGTTGAGCTCCTCGCGGATGGCGCGGATTTCCTCGAGCGGGTCCATATCGGCATAGTTTTTTTTCATGATGACTCCTCCAGCAACAACCGCTCGGGCGTGGTGACTCGTGCCGGCTCCCAGCCTTGTTCTCGGATCATGTTCTCCACGCGGGAACGGAGGTCAAAGTTGTCCAGATGCTTTTGGTTCCAGGTCAACAAGTAGTGCGCTCCATGGACCGCCGCCATGGCTAAATGCATGGCGTCAGCCTTCACGGATTCCGGCACCAGCTTATGCAACATTAACCATTTCGCCAACAAATCCGCTTCAGGCAAAACCGGCACCTCCAAAAGCGACAGCGCCTTTTCCCGTCTGCGGGCCGCCGCTACCGGATCGCCGCGGGTGATTTCCGCCATCACGGGAGGCGACACGACACACTCCCATTCGTGGCGGCGATCCCACCACGCCGCCGTCAACCGCTGGCGATCCCGATTCGGGCCATCCTTCGCCGGTCTGGCGGTCAGGTAGCTGATGACCGACGATTCGACGTACACGCGTTTCTTGGCCATGGGACACGCTGTTCCGTTGTTTCGTTCTTTTCAGTGTACCCTGCCGCCCGCTATGTTACAATGCCCCGATTACGATGATGAAGACGCTCCATTGGTACCTGGCCCGCGATCTGGTGCGGATCTGGGTGTTGGCGCTGTTTGCGCTGACGCTCATGCTGACCATTTTTTCCGTCATCGAACCGTTGCGAAAACAGCAGGGCATTACGTTTGAGCAGATGCTCTCGTTTTTCGGCTACATGATGCCCTCCATGCTCAGCCTGACGCTGCCGGTGTCGGCGCTGTTCGCGGCCACCATCACGTACGGGCGGTTCAGTCAGGACAACGAACACCTCGCCTGCCGGGCCGGCGGGGTGTCCACGATGGTGGTGCTTCAACCGGCGGTGATGCTGGGTGTGGGCGTGACGGCGCTGTCGCTGGCGCTGAGCAACTACGTCGCGCCGGACATGATGAAACGCAGCATGGCCACCCTGGAGCAAAACCCCAAACACCTCATTTATCGCCAGTTGGAAACCAAACACTACTGGCGGTGGGGAATCCATTACGTCCATGCCGACCGCGTCGACGCGACCAACGACATCCTGCACGGACTGGTCTACGCCCGATGGGACGCCTCGCAGCGCGAACCCCTCCAGGTCGACGAGAAGGTCCGGCTGGCCGACGTGTACACCGTGACACGCGTCGACGGCGACCGGTGCGACCTCCTCGGAACCGACGGGCAACCGCTTCAGGCCGTCCCGCGCGACACGCTGCTGCCCGTGAACAAACCGTACGACGACGTCGTGATCGCCGGCGACCCGGTCCGGTTGGCCGACGTGTGGCGCATCCGCAAAGTCAACCCCGGAAACACGGCCGATCTCCGCCGCGAAAACCAGACGCTCCTGTCCATTCCCGCCGACCGGCTGCTGCCCAAACAACGCGACGCCCGAATCATGGTCGCCGCGCTGGCCAAGGTCACCCTCCACGACGACGCGCCCGAACCGTTCGTCGAACTGGATTTCGTCGATCTGGTCGCCAAACGAATCTCCGACGGCGCGGGCAATTTCATCTCCGAGGGACAGCACCAGCGGTTGCGGTTCGTGGTGGGAAATCCCGTGTCGGACCGCGTCGCCTGGCTGACCTGGGACGAACTGGTGAAGACGGCCGCCAATCCGATCCGCAGTCCGGAGGTCATGCGCGAGCTGGACAAAACCCGCCGCGAACTGCGGAACGATCATTTTCTTCAGGACCTGCGGCAGCAGATCGAGGACCACCGGGAGTATCGCCGCCTGTCGGGCGTGACGGTGACGAGCGGACCGCCCGTCACGCGGGAGTTCGTACTCAAGGCCGACCGGTTCGAGGAAACCGCCGGACGGAACAACCGGACGTCGCTGGGCTGCCGGCTGTCCAACGCGGACGGTTCACCCGTCCAACTGGAAATCTGGGAGGTCCGCGACCTGGGACTCGACGAAGACGGACAGCCTCAGCAGGACCGTCGCAAGCGGCAGATCGTGTCGAGCAAACCGTGGGGCGCCCTGGCCGTCGGCGTGGAGTACGACGAACTGACCGACCAGTCGCATGTGTACCTCGCGATGCCCGGAGAGGTGGACGTCGTCACGGCCGGCGACCCCCGGTCGCAACGGTTCGAGGATTTTTCCGTCGGGCAACTGGCGATTCCGCCGGACCTGCTGCGGAACGTGGAGCAGTACGACTACGAAACGCTCTTTTCCGGCGTGACCTCCGACGGGCGGGAGTTGTCGCAGCGCCCGTCCATTCAACGGAGATTCAATTCCACGCACGTCGAACTGACCCGCAAATTGACGCGGGCGGTCCGGGCCGAAATCCACGTGCGACTGGCCTACAGCAGCAGCTGCCTGCTGATGGTGATGCTGGGCGCGGCGCTGGGGTTGATTTTTCGCGGCGGGCAGTTCCTCACCGCCTTCGCGACCGCGGCCGTTCCGGGAACGGTCGTCATCATGTTCCTGCTCATGGGCAAGGGCATGGTGAAAAAAATGGAGGGCGGTTACGGCCTGGTGTCGATCTGGGGCGGCATTGTCATTTTAGCGGTGGCCACGAGCATCGTGTACGCCCGCCTGGCCAGGAGATAACCGTGAGGACACTCGACCGATACGTCATCCGAAGTTTCCTGTGGTCCTTCCTCATGCTGTTTATCGTGATGATGTCGCTGCGCATCGTCGTGGACCTCTCGGTCAACCTCGACGAGTTCGTCAAGGGCGAGTTCACCACGGCCGACAAACTGATGAACATCTTCCGCTTCTATTCCAACCAGAGCGTGATGTACATTCAGGAGTTGGGCGGAATCATCATCGTGATCTCGGCCGCGTTCACGCTGGGACGGATGAACCACACCAACGAGTTGACGGCCATGCTCGCCAGCGGCGTCAGTTTGCGGCGGGTGGTGTTCCCGATCGTCCTGGCGGCGGTCCTGCTGGACGTGCTGATCGTGCTGGACCAGGAATTCCTCGTTCCCCGCGTGGCCGACAAACTCGTCCGCAGCCGCGAGGAGGTTCAGGAGGTCACGTCCACGCCCGTCTGCCTGATGACCGACGAACTCAACACCAGTTGGCTGGCCGTCCGTCTCAAGCCGGATCGGACCACGATGGAACTGGTCACCGCCATCTGCCGCGACCCGCACGGGCGATGGCTGGGCATGGCCACCGCGCTCCAGGCCGTCGAAACCACCGTCCCCGACGACGACAAGGACCACACCGGGTGGGCGCTGCTCGGAACCATCGACCAACCGGCCGTGCTGGAACTGCCCCTGGTCGCCGGACCCGAGGACGACCTGTTCGACCTCAACCCGCAGCACCGCATGCCCACCAGCGACGAAGTCTACGCCGCCGGACCCGACCGGCTGCTCCAAAGCCTCCGCGACGACGTCATCCGCGACGGAAAACCGCCCGAATTCGTCGAACTCCTCACCGAAGTCACACCCCCCGAAGGACGACGGTTCCGCAACGCCCTGGACAAAACCAACCACGTCGAAATCCGCTACAAACGGTTCCTCCCCGCGACCGGCGCCAACGCGCCCGCCGAACTCCACGACGCCCAGTTCGTCTTCCGGCGACCCGACGGGACGCCCTTCGCCACCCTCCTGGCCGACCGCGCCGTCTGGCGACAACCCCCCGACGAAGAAGGCCGATGGCGACTGACCAAGGGGCGAATCTTCATCCCCACCGAATTCACCAGCCGCGTCCTCGTGCTCCAAGGGTCAAGCCGATGGCTGGACTTCATGTCCACCTCCGACCTGGCCGACCTGATCGCCCTGGGCCGGGCGCGAAACGAACCCGCCGCCCGACTGGCCTTCCACTCCCGAATGACCCTGCCCGTCGACAACATCATCATGCTCCTGCTGGGACTGCCCTTCATCCTCAGCCGCGAACGAAACATCAAGGCCTCCGCCGCCCTCTGCCTGCTCGTGACGGCCTCGTTCCTGGTCTTCGTCTACCTCTGCCAATACACCCTCACCGACCAACCCCTGATCGCCGCCTGGCTGCCCGTGCTGATCTTCGGACCGCTGTCGGTCGTCATGTTAGATGCGGTCAAGACGTGAAACCCAAAAACAGGAAAGGAACATCCTATGAACACTCGCATCGTAGTGACTGTCGCGCTCGCCTGTCTGACGATCGTGCCGGTGTCGGCAGGGGAAATGGACATGTGGCAATTTCCCGAGGAACTCACGCCGCTTACACTCGACGTGGCCGGCACGAATGGCTGGTCGGCGGCCCCGGCGAGCCTGGAACCGGCGTTCGGCATCGCGTACCCCGGAGAGAAATGGGTCGTGAACCTCCAACTCACCGGCGTGGACGCCGACGTCAAACCAACCATCGAAGTCGTCCGGTTCGGCACACGGCACGACCTCCTCAATCCTCTCCAGGCCGACCTGGTGCTCGTCAACCGCAGCGACGTCGTCGTGTGCGGAAAACCGCTCCGCGTCGAGACCAAAATCGAAAACAACACCCTCCGCTGGGAAGGCGGCGGGAATGACCTGGCCGAACTGGGCTGCTACGCCGTCATCGTCGAAATCCCCGGCAAAGGCCGACAGGTGGGCGCCACGGTCGCCCGCGTCCTGCCGACCAGCCAACGCGGAACCGGCAAAGACTCCATGCTGTTCTATCACCTCCACCACGTGGTGCCCCAGCAGCAGTTGGAGATGGTCACACGCCTGGGCTACCGCTGGATTCGCACCGACGGCATGCCCAACTGGAACAGCGCCGCCGGTCGCGGCGACGACCCGCTCAACTGGGACCACCTCGACAAGTGGGTCGAGACGTTCCGCAAGAACGGCCTGTACATCCAGAGCAACATGTACGGCGCGCCGGGCGACACCATCACCAAACCCAACTGGGACACCTACAACTACGTCTTCGAGGAAAAGTGGGACTCCAAATGGGGCGACTTCGTCGAGGAGGCCGTGCGGCGCTACTGCGGCCCCGACGGCGACGGACCGCTCCAGATCATCGACTACTGGAACGAACCGTGGGAGGGCGGCGGAATCAGCGCGTGGAAGAGCGATTCGTTCCGCTACCGCGCCCTGTACAAAACCCTCTACGAGCGGGCGAAAAAGGGCAGCCCGCACATCCTCGTCGGCGGGAGCAGCAGCATCATGAACACCGTCGACAAGTTTTTCTCGCAGGCCGACTGGGACAAGCAGTGGACACTCGACATCCTCACCGACCACTACGTTCAGCCGTCGGCCAGTTACGGCCCGCTGGTGGGGATGAAACTGGGCGTCCCGTCCATCGAGACCGAAACCTGGCTGGGGTCCACGCAGGACGCCCTGCTGGAGACCATCACGCACTTTTTGGCCTCGGGGCAGAAAATCATCAACCCCAACCATCCGTCCCAACTGATGTGGCGCCGCGGCGACGGCACGCTCATGTGCCGGCCCACCATCACGGCGGCGAGTTTTTTCCTGAACTTCACGGCCGGGTATAAATTCCAGCGCATCGTATTCCATGACCACCTGCCGTGGCTGTACGAATTCGGCGACGGCAAAACCAGCGTGTTCGCGCTGGCCGGCTGCCGCAGCATCATCGACGCCGGGTTCGGGTCCATGTACGACCAGATGGGTTCCCCGCGAGGACTGACCCACGGCACACTAATGCTCGACAGCCTCGGCGGAAAACTCGTCGCCCGCGACATGGACGGCAACCCGCTCCCGGCCGACAAAGACGGCAAGTACACGCTGCCGCTGACCAACGAAACGTTCTATCTCGACGGCGGAAAGGACCTGACCGCCCAGCAGGTCATCGACGCGGTGAAGGCCGCCCGGATGGACGGCATCAAACCGGTGGAGTTCAGCGTGGACGACTTCGCGACGCCGATCGACCAAGCGAAGGCCCTCGAATTCGACGTGCACAACGTGCTCAACCGCGAAATCCTCGGCATGGTGGAAGTCGTGGCCCCCAAAGGCGTGAAACTCAAGGATGGCAGCCTAACCATGCTGCGGCGCACGGGTGAGGGTGCCGCTACAGACGACGGTGAGCCCGTCATGGAGGTTATGAAGCTCAAGGCGGGCGAAACGCTGCGAGTGGCATGGCCGATCGAGTCGGCCACACCCAACGACACCAACGCATACGAGTTCAAATTCACGTTTTCCATCAAGGTGCCGGAAACAGGGGAAATCAAAAAGGCAGCCGAGTGGACCGAAGTGATCCACGCGAACGTCATTCGCAAGTCCACGCCGAAGATCGACGGCGACCTGGCCGACTGGGCCGACGTGCCCGGCGTGATCGTGCACAGCGCGGACCTCAAACGCGACATCACCGCGGCCGCGTGGAAACCGTGGGAAAAAGAAGCCGAAACCCCCACCGGCCTGGCGGAAATCAAATTCAAGTACGACGACAAATTCATCTACGTCGCCGTCCGCGAACGCAACAAGGCCTGGAAACCCAAACCGAGGCTGTCCGTGCGAGACGACGACACGTACTTCGGCAAGGACGACATGGCCCACACGTACGTCAAGGGCATCGGCGAAGCGTTACCCTACACGGGCGACGTGCTCCAGATCGGTTTCAACCTGGGCCTGCCCGGCGTGCTGCCCGCCAACCCCGCCATCCCCGCCCGAATGGCCGCCCGAGAGGACACCAACTACGAATACGCCGTCTGGCAGGGGTCCGACGGTCAACCGGAAATCTGGCGCAGCCAGACGCCCGACATGTGGCCGTTCAATTTCCTCCCCCGCTGCATGCCGGCTGGCTATGACGGTGTGCCCAAAGGCGCCCAGGTCGTCGTCAAGCGCGTCGGCGACGACACGATCTACGAAATCGCCATCCCGCTGGCCGACATGAAGGAACTCACCCCAAAACCCGGCGAATCCATCCGCATCGCCGTCGCCTTGCAGGGCATCAAGGTATTCACCGGCATGAACCGCAGCCGCTGCACCGCCAACGGCCTGACGTTCAAACCGACGTGGCAACGGTCACCGTCGAACGACATCCGGTGGGGGTTTGTGGAATAACAAGCAACAAGCAACAAGCGACAAGCGACAAGTGACAAGAGAAGGAATGTTTTGTCTTTCAAAATCATCGCACGGTGCGAGAACATGAATTACACAAACCGTTCCTTCTCTTGTCACTTGTCGCTTGTCGCTTGTCGCTTGTCACTTGTCGCTTGTCTCTTGTCGCTTGTCACTCTTTTTCGAAAGGAACATCCATGCGTATAACGGGCACTTTCCTCGACGAGATCACCTTTGACATTCCCTCGGCCAATTGGGGCCCCGCGGAGTGGGCGGCCGATTTCGACGCCATGCAAGCCGTCGGCATCGACACGGTGATCCTGATCCGGTCGGGATTCAAGGACCGCATGACCTTTGAGTCCCGCGTGCTGCCGAAATTCCAGCCCATGCGCCCGGCCTACCTCGACCTGGTAGACCTGTTCCTCACCCAGGCCGAGCGGTGCGGCATGACGTTCTACTTCGGCACGTACGATTCGTACCACCACTGGCACACCGACCCCGAGTTGGAGGTGCGGATCAACATGGAACTCGCCGACGAGGTGATGGCCCGCTACGGCCATCGGCAAGCCTTCGGCGGGTGGTACATCACGCAGGAGGCGGTCGCGTTCGACGAGCGGCTGATGGTGATTTACGAAAAACTCGCCCGGCACCTCAAGGCGTTGAAGAACGTCCCCACGCTCATCAGTCCGCTGATGCTCAAGGAGGTCACCCCCGCGGCCGCTCACCCGAATCCCGAAATGCTCGCCCCCGACGCCCTGGCCGGTGTGGGCGGGTTCAACGACCTGGCGGGGTACGAGCGAAACTGGGACGCGGCCTTTCACCGCTTCAGTCAGTACATCGACGCGGTCGCCTTCCAGGACGGCTACGTGGCCATGACCGAACTGCCGGAGTACCTCGAAATCGACCGCCGCCTGGCCCGCAAGCACGGCATCGAGAGCTGGTCGAACGTCGAGAGCTTCGAACGCGGCATGCCGCTGAATTTCCTCCCCATCGACTGGCGAAACCTCCGCTACAAAATCGAAGCCGCCACCACCGCCGGCTGCGACAAACTCATCACCTTCGAATTCAGCCACTTCATGAGCCCCAACTCGATGTGGCCGTCCGCGAGAAACCTGTACAACCGCTACAAGGAATGGATCGTAGCACGGGCGTCCCGCCCGTGAGTCGCATGGGCGTCCCGCCCATGCAACGTGTCCGCCCGACAAAAACGGCGAAGTCGGACCACCGAACGCGATGGCTTGCCGGTTTGCGCTGTAGAATGTTATGTACGGAAAAACGGTTCGCAGTACACAACGTCCTACAGCGCAAAGAGGCAAGCCGTCGCGAAACGCGAAACGTTTTGGGGGGAATCGAACGATGACAACCATCCACATCAAACGCATTTACGACCCCGTCGGCGACGCCGACGGGTTTCGCGTGCTGGTGGACCGCCTCTGGCCTCGCGGGGTTCGAAAAATCAGCGCCGACATCGACCTCTGGGCCAAGGACATCACCCCCAGCACCGAACTCCGCGAGGACCTGCACAGCGGCCACGACCCCTGGCCGGTGTTCGAAAAAGAATACCGCGCGGAACTCCGACACAACCCGGCGATGTCGGCGTTCGTCGATGCGATCAGGAACAAAAACACCGTCACCCTGCTCACGGCGACCAAAGACCTCCGCCACACCCACGCGACTGTCATCCGGGACGTGCTGAAACGAAAACTGACACAGGCGGCGTAACGTGTCGCGGGCGTCTCGCCCGCGTTAACGTGCCTGTAGGCAAGACGTTCCGTAATGGCAAGTCCACGCGGGCGAGACGCCCGCGACACGTTATGCCGCCCGCGCAAAAAAGAAAACTTCGAAATCGCCAAATTCGTTCTTGACAACCTTCGGTACTACGGGTAGTGTATCGCATGTTGCAGGAGTGCCCGTCGATGTGTGGCGGGACAAGGGAAGGCCGTGAAAATCGGCCGCGGACGCGCCGCTGTAACCGGCGTTCGAGTCCGTCGCGAATCCACTGTTCCAGTTCGGAATGGGAAGGTGCGGCGGAACCGATGTGACTGGGAAGTTTCCGAAGTCGGATATCCAGAGACTGGAGTTTCCGAAATTGGATGTTCCTCGTCGCGTCAGCCGGAAGCCAGAAGACCTGCCTGCACAGTAGCCTGGTTTGCCTATCGCGATTTGTTGGCAGGCCCGGATGTGACGATTGTGCCCTGACAGGCCTTTTTCACCCCGGTGCCTTTTTCGCGAAAGAAGGCACCGGGGTTTTTGCTTGGCCCGCTCGCGTAACGGCCCGCCGCGACACCCATGTCAGCGGCCACGGCCTGGCGGACTGTCGCCCCCTACGCGCGCCTCCCCTCGCAACTCCCCCCAGACTGCCGTTCCCCGAACAACCGCCGCGCGCGACGGGTCCGAGGCCGCGTGATTCCGCCTCGCCCCGCCGCCCCCGGCTGCCGTTGGAGTGTCCGTTTTTTGCGAAGTATCTGCTTGAAGGAACGTCTGTAAAGACTGCCTGAGGGAAAGGAAGAACCATGAAGCGTTTGAGTGCTGTTCTGTTGGCCGTATTGTTGGCAACCCCCGCGCTGGCCATCACCCCGATCATCACGGGCGACCCGGTTGGAAGCGGTTCGCACTTCGCCTACGCCGTTCTGGATTTCGGCGAGGGAAATTCGTTCGCGTTCGAATACCGGTGGAACGATGGCGCAACCGTTTCGCGACCGTCCGAAGCGGCCGAGGCCATTACCGAGGGTTACCTCCTGCCGACGGTCGGCGCCAACACCGCCGAGGCCATGCTGCTGGCGATGACAGGCGTGCCGGGACTGACCGTTTCGTATGAGTACAGCTACATGGGATTCCGGGTGCTGGAACTCGGTTACGCGGAGTTCAGCATGGTCGATGATGTGATGACGGGCGAATACCCCAACATGTGGCTGAGCGGACATCCCGCCTACGAACAGTTCCTCTATGGTTCGGAACCTCCCTACCCGGTGATTGGTTCCAACCCGATCGACGAGATGATTGCCGACGGTGTAAAGTGGGTGCCGTCCGATTTCGGTCCGTCGATGCGTATTCTGGACGATGGTTACTTCACCGGCTGGACACCGGCAAACTGGATGACGGGCGAAAGTCAAGGCCCGCCCCAGACGCCGGGCGTGCCCGAACCGGCCACGATGAGTCTGCTGGCCGTGGCGGCCCTTGGTTTGCTCAGGCGAAGAACGGCTCGGTCTCGATAAAAACCCCGTAAAACCCGGTTGGGCGGGGTCCGTGCGATGCACTGCCATGCCCGCACGGACTCCCGCTCGTTTTTACTATACGACATGAACACGAATTGTCAAGACGTTCCGCGAGGCGCGCGAGGCTTCACGCTGATCGAACTGCTGGTGGTGATTTCCATTATCGCCCTGCTGGTGAGCATTCTCATGCCCAGTCTCCAGGCCGCCAAGGAGCACGCCAAGGCCATCCAGTGTTTGTCCAATCTGCGGAACCTCGGCAACGGCATGATCATGTATCATGGCGAAAATAACGGCATTTTTTGGCCGTACAGCCAGGGCGTCGACGGCAACGGACAGATCATTTACTTCTGGGGCAGCATCCTTCCGAGCAACAAGATGGTGGACACGTCCACCAGCGCGTTCATGCCGTACGCCGGCGGCAAGGACCTCCTCGCCTGCCCGAATCAGCCGTGGGGCAGCTACGTTCCGCAGGCCGGGGCAAAGGAAACCACCACGAATTACGGATACAATTCGTTTTACCTGGACCCGACGAGCGGCCGGTTGTACCGTGACGCGGCCACCGGGGGGCGAAAGTCCAGCCCCGCCATTCCCGACCCGGCCCGGCTGTTCGTGTTCAACGATTCGGCCATGTTCTGGGCGCCGGCGGGCGTGTACATCTTGCAGAACAGCACGTACCTCGAGCCGGTCAGCGGAAACTCGGTGCAACAGCCGACGACGCACTTCCGGCACAACAAGGACCGCACCCACGCCCTCTGCGCCGACGGCCATGCCGACCGCTTCGGCCTCGAAGGCGGCGCGATGAAAGTTCCCGACAAGAAACTCGGATTCGTCGGCACGGAGAATCACCCGCACTATGCACAATAACCAGCGACCAGCGACAAGCGACCAGAGAAGGAACGTCCTGCCATTCAAAACGGTCGCATCCCGCGAGAGCGACGAAGGAGTCGGCTGTTTCCTTCTCTTGTCGCTTGTCGCTTGTCACTTGTCGCTGGTCGCTGGTCTGTTTGGTTGTTCGGGCGAATACGAATCGCGTGACCTGGAACTGGATTCGCCGAAGGCGGCGGCGGTGAAGGCGATGATCGCCGATCTTCGCGCCGCCGGCGTGGACGGCATGGAGACGGTCCTGGCCCGCGACGGGGCACCCGATCAACTGGACATGCTGAAATACGCCCTCGCGCCGCTCGTGCGGGCTGACGGCGCCCAACTCACCGGCCTGACCCGCTACGGCGACAACGTCTTCGCCGCATCCATCACCCTCACCACCGTCGGCCAAACCTCCACCCTCGACATGCTCCTGGTCGAAAAAGACAAAACCCTGCTGTGGGCGGGACGGCAGTAGCGGCGTAGCACGGGCGTCCCGCCCGTGAGTCGCATGGGCGTCTCGCCCATGCAACCTTGCCGGTGGGCAAGGCATGCCTGCACCGGTGGACGCGGCGCCGGTGTGGGCGACAACGTCCTTTGTTACAGAACATCCAGCCAACCTCGCCACGGGCGAGACGCCCGTGGAACGCATGGGCGGGACGCCCATGCTACGACGTCGCTACGCTCTCTGCCGCATCACCACGGCGTCGCGGATGGACAGGTCGGGGAACTGGGCGTCGGTGCCGACGTCGGGGCGGCGTTTCCAACTGCGAGCGCAGCGGGGGTATTTTTCTCGCGTGTCGGCCACGTCGATTTCCAGGTCCACGCCCGCCGCCAGCGCGGCGGGGTCGACCGGTTCGACGCGCGCGTAGCCCACGCCGAGCATGTCCTCCAACTCCTGCACGTACGTGGACAGCAGGGTTTGGAGCGGCGCGTTGTCGGCCGACACGCGGAAAATCGCCTCGGACTCCAGCGGGTTTTTCACGCCGCTGTTGCGAAGGACTTCGAGCTTCACCAAGCCCTGGTCTCGCCAGGCCATCAGCCTCGCCCACACCCACGCCGGACCGGCCTGCAACTGGTCGGCGGTGAACGTGGCCGCGTCGGCGTTCACCGGCGTCAGGTCCGTCGCCATCCGCAAAATGTCCTCGTCGTACGCCGGCAGCAACGCCAGATGCACGCTCGCCGGCTCGGCGGCGGGCCGGTGCGGAATCTGCGCCCAGACCTCCTCGCACGTGTGCGGCAGAATCGGGGCCAGCAGTTTCACCAGCGCCAACAGCGTCTCGTACAGTACGGTCTGGCTGGCCCGGCGGCGAACGGCGTCGGGTTCCTCGCAATACAGCCGGTCCTTGAGGGCGGAAAAATACACCGCCGACGCCTGCACGTTGCAGAACTCGTGCAACAGCCGCGTGGCCTTGTGGAATTCGTACGCGCCGAACGCTTCGCGGACGTCGCGGATCAGCGTGTGCAACTGCATCCGCATCCAGCGGTCGATGCTGTGGTCGGCCGGCTCGGCGGCGTGAACGGCCGGGTCGAAATCGTACAAATTGCCCAACGCGTAGCGGAACGTGTTGCGGATTTTGCGATAGTTGTCCTCGGCCTTTTCGATCAGGCTGACACCGTAGCGGATGTCGTCCTGGTAGTCCGTCGAGGCCACGTACAGCCGCAGGACGTCGGCGCCGTGCTTTTTGAGCAGGTCGATGACGGTGGGGCAGTTCGGGTCGCTCTTGGAAATTTTTCGGCCGTTGGGATCGACGACGAACCCGTGGGTGAGAATGGTTTTGAACGGCGGCTGATTGGCCGCCCCGAGGCAGGGCAGCAGCGACAGCTGGAACCATCCGCGATGCTGGTCGCTGCCCTCGAGGTAGAGATCGACGGGCACTTTGTCGGCCAGTCCTCGGGCGAGGCAGACGGCGAACCAGCTTGAACCGGACTCGAACCAGACGTCGAAGATGTCTCTGCCGGCCGACAGGCCCTCGACGGCGAAGGCGGCGGCCTCGGCGGCGGAGAGTGCGGGGTCTTGTTTGGGGTCGTAGCCGGCTAACAGTTCGTGGGGCGGGAGGGTGAACCACGCGTCGGAACCGTGCTTGGCGACGACGGCGGCGACGGCCCGCACGCTGGCGGCCGTCAGCAGCGGTTGGCCGTCGGAGTTGTAGAACGCGGGGATCGGCAGTCCCCAGGCGCGTTGTCGGCTGATGCACCAGTCGGGTCGGCTTTCGAGCATGCCGGACATGCGATTGCGGCCCCAGTCGGGCACGAACCGCACGGCGCCGCCGGAACCGTCGGCGCCGCGGCACAGGTGCAACGCCAGTTGACGCAGCGTGTCCGGCGCCTGGCCGATCGGGCGGTCCACGGCGATGAACCACTGTTCGGTCGCGCGGAAAATGGTCGGCGTTTTGCTCCGCCAGTCGTGCGGGTAGCTGTGCGTGATCGCCTGCTCGGCCAGCAGCACACCTTTCTGTCGCAGCCGCTCGACGATCAGCGGGTTGGCCTTCCAGACGCGCAGACCGCGGATAAACTCCGGCGCGGTCTCGTCGAATGTTCCGTCGGCCTTGACGGGGCAGTAAATCTCCAGCCCGTGCTTCAGGCCGGTGGTGTAGTCCTCCACACCGTGGCCGGGGGCCGTGTGCACCAGGCCCGTACCGTCGTCGAGCGTCACGTAGTCCGCCGTCACGACCGGGCACAGTTTGCCCTCGACCAGCGGGTGCTTGTAGGTCATGCCCGCTAAATCTTTGCCGCGAATGACGCGAATGACGCGAATTTGTTTTAATCTCGTCGCCGCTTCGACCGCGGCTACACGTTCTTTCGCCAACACAAGCGTCATTTCTTTACCGTCGGCGGTTGTGGCGTAGACGATAGCATACTCGTGGTCTGGGTGAACCGCCACGGCCAAGTTCGCCGGCAGTGTCCAAGGCGTAGTCGTCCAGACGGCCAGGAAGGCCTGATAGGTTTTCTTGTTCGCGGTCGGACTCGGCAATTGGCCAAATCTCGCGGTGACACCGACAATGTAAGAACCGCTGCCCTGGCTCGCGCAGTCGTCCGGCAGTTTGCTTGCCGAGTCGCCGGTCAATTCAAACGCCACGAACACGCTCGGGTCCTGCCGGTCGTGGTACTCCAACTCCGCCTCGGCCAGCGCGGTGCGGTTTTCGATGGACCAGTGCACGGGCTTGAGCTGCTTGTACACCAACTTCCGCTCGACCAGCTTGGCGAAGACCTCCATGGTGGCGGCTTCGTATTGCGGATGCATGGTGATGTACGGGTGGTCGAACTCGCCCATCACGCCGAGCCGCTGGAACTGCTCGCTTTGCAAGGCCTGGAATTTCGTGGCGTACTCCTGGCAGCGGCGGCGGATGTCCAGCGGGTCCATGCCCGCGACCTTTCCGCCGAGGTCGTCGGCCACCTTGGCCTCGATCGGCAGGCCGTGGCAATCCCAGCCGGGCACGTACGGACTGTCGAACCCTTGCATGTTCCGCAGCCGGACGACGATGTCCTTGAGAATTTTGTTCAAGGCCGTGCCGATGTGAATGTTGCCGTTGGCGTAGGGCGGCCCGTCGTGCAGCAGAAACCGCGGCCCGCCTTCGCGGGCGCGGCGAATTTGCCCATACAAATCCTCCCGCCGCCAGAGGTCCTGCATGGCCGGTTCCTTCGCCAGCAGGTTGGCCTTCATGTCAAACCCCGTCGTCAGCAGATTCAGCGTGTCTTTGTAAACGTTCTTCTCGGATTTCTCGGACATCATTGGCTCCATTCGAGTAGCCAATTATAAGGGCCCGCGAGAGAACGTCAATAAAACTGAGGACTACCCCTGGCAATCGCAGGCAGGTTCCTTCGCGCGCATCGCGGCCGCGAGGGTGATGTGGCGGAGGTGTTCGAGGTTGACGGTGGCGAGGAAATCGTCGGTGAAGTCGATGGAGAAGTCCACGTCCAGGCCCCGCAGAAAACGGACCAGGCCGTCGCGGTCCATCTCCGCAATGTGCTTCACCAGCGCCTCAACACGCGAACCCTGCATAAACACACTCACCTTGTGCCCGAACGTGTCACAAAAACCGCCGAGACAATATACTTTCCTCGTATACGCTCTTCCATATACAATTCTAGAATGGATTTCGGCCCCGGGCAATATGGGAAAACCGAAAGTTTCGAAATGTGGATAACCTGTGCGTAACGCGTGAATTCGACATGTAATTCTTTGCAAATAAACAAGTTAGATGGTTTAATTTCGTGATCGACTTTGTGGATTTTTTTCTTGACGAGGTGATGCTTCACCCATGACAGGCCTACGGACAGACGAATTCGATTTCCCCTTCGACGAGCGGTTGATCGCCCAACAGCCGCTGTCGCGACGGGACCAGAGCCGGTTGATGCGGCTGACCCGTCCGGGCGGGACGGTCGCCCATCACGGGTTCGGCGAGCTTCCTGACCTGTTGCGGCCTGGGGATGTGCTGGTGCTGAACGACACGCGCGTGATCCCCGCGCGGTTTTTCGCGCGGAGGCCCACGGGCGGGCGAATCGAGGGACTGTTCCTGCACGAACCGGCCGCCGGCGCGTGGAGCGTCATGCTCAAGGGGGCCGACCGCTGCGGACTCGGCGAGCGGTTGAGCGTCGAGGGGTCCGACGTGCGGCTGGAACTGCGCGAAAAACACGGCGCCGGTCACTGGACGCTGGCCGTCGAACCCGCCAGGCCGGCGATGGAAATTCTCGACCAATGCGGCACCACCCCCCTGCCGCCGTACATCCGGCGCTCACAGCAGATTGACGCGGGGACGCGGAGACGCGGAGACGCGGAGAGGGACGTGGGTCGTTACCAAACGATCTACGCGGCCCGGCCCGGCGCGGTGGCGGCGCCGACGGCGGGGTTGCATTTTACGCCGGAGATTTTCGAGGCGTTGTCGCTTCGGGGGATCGAGACGGTCCGCGTGACGCTGCACGTGGGGGCGGGCACGTTTTTGCCCGTGAAGGCCGGCGAGGTGTCGGCCCACACGATGCACGCGGAGTGGTTCGATCTGCCGGCGGCGACGGCCGAACAACTACAGGCCGCCCGTGCGGCCGGTCGGCGAATCGTCGCCGTCGGCACCACGGCCGTCCGCGTGCTGGAGACCGTCGCCGCCATGCAAACCGACGCGGGGACGCGGGGACGCGGAGACGCGGGGACGGCCGAGCCATGTGGCGAGGGCGTCCCGCCCTCGCGTCTCGCGGGCGTCCCGCCCGCGTCTGGCGAAGGCGATTTGGCGTCCTCCAGCGACCAAACTCATGGAACGCACAACGCGGGCGAGACGCCCGTGTCACGGTTCCGCGCATCCAGCGGATGGACGCGGATTTTCATTCATCCGCCGTACGCGTTCCGGGCCGTCGATGCCCTGATCACGAATTTCCATCTGCCGCGAAGCACGCTGTTCATGCTCGTGTCGGCCTTCGGGACCCCCGGCAGCACCGACGGCATCGCCATGCTCCGCGACGCCTACGCCCAGGCCGTCGCACAACAATACCGCTTCTTCTCCTACGGCGACGCCATGCTGATCGAGTGACAAGCGGAAAAACGGGAAAACTCGACACAATGGTCCTGTCGCGGGACTACAATGCAGCAGGACGGCTTTGTGAGTTTTGGAATCTGTTTCGGATTTTCGTCGTTATCGAATCACCGGCACGGCCTGCGGTGGTTGCGGGGTGGCGGGGCGTTCGATGGCGGTCCTGACTTCGACGGTTCCCGGAACGGTGGCCGTCGAGGGGGCCGGCGGGGGCCCCGGCGATGGGTTCAACCCCGCGACAGTCTCCGATTTCTTCGCCATGTTTTTCATCGCCGCCACTTCGGCCTCCAGCGCTTTTTGCGCCGCCGCCTGTCGTTCCTGCGCCGCCAGCAGGGTTTCTTTCGCCGCCGCACACGCCCGGTCCGCCGCGTCAACCGCCGCATCCGCTTCCGGCGCCTCGACCGCGCCCAACGCGGCCCGCCGATCCTTGGCGGCCGCCAACGCCCGTTGACGTTCCGCCCAGTCCTTATTCGCTTCCGCCAAGGCCCGATGCGCCGTGTCCACTTCCGCCGCCAACACCTCAACCCGCGCCCGGGCCTTTTCCATCGCCGCGTCATCGGCCGGGACCGTGGCGGGCGTGTCCGCGGCACCCGCGTCACCTTCGGCGCCTTCGTCGGCGGACTCCTCCTCGACGACGTTGATCGTGACCGCCGACACGTGACCGAGGAACAACTCCATCTCCGGGCCGTCGCCGAGTTTGAACGTCAGGCTCCGGCTTCGCAGTTTGCCGCTCATCGTCGTGCCGCTTTTGAGCGTGAGCGCGACTTTTTCCATGCTCTCGGGGTCGAACTCCATCGACGCGATGTCCGCCAGCCTCACCGACTGTTTGCTGCCGCTGTCGGTCAGCAGGTCCAACTCCGCCGCCGCCGGAGTGCCCAGCAGCGTGTCGTCGTTCCGCAGCGTGACCTGGGCCGGCGGCGCCTTGGCGCCCGCGTCCTCGCCGCCAAATTCAATCCGGCTGACCATGTTGATCGACACGTTCAGCGTCGCGCCCAGCGTCAGCTTGGCCGACAACTTCTCCGCCGTCAGCAGCCCCGACAGCACCGACCCGTTGCGGAACATCGCCCGATGAAGCCCGCCCTCGGGCGTGTCCATGACGATCCGCGACACCTGCTCCTCGCCGAGTTTGAGCCGCCCGTGAAGCGTGCCGAATTCCAGCGTCGGCATGTCGGCCAAATACAGCCGCTGACCGTTGCGGAGCACCAGGTGGCTGGCCGCGACGGCGATCTCGGCCGGTTTGTCGTCCGAAATTCGATACGCCGCCGACCGGACGTCGCGGGGGGACAGTTTCACGTCGTTCCCCTCGGACAACTTCACGACGACCGGCGAGGTCAGATCGCCGGCCAGGATTTGCCCGTCGGTCAGCAGCAGTTGGGCGTAGGCGTCCTCGTCCTGCGGCAGCGAAACGCCCGTCACGCGGGCGGCGGGGATTTTCATTTCGCCGAAAATCGTCTTCACAACGAACGTGTCGGTGGTGATCGTTCCGCGAATCTGGTCGCCGTTCCGCAGCACGGCCAGGTCGTCCTTGGCGTCGCGCGGAATGTTCAGTTTTTCCATCGACCCCACCGCCGCCGCCGCGGATGCGTTGGCCAGAATCGCCCGAAGCGGAGCGGGAACCTTGGCCAGTTCGGCCGGCATGTCGAACGCCTTCATAAACGCCCTGGCCTTGGCGACGTTGGGCTGCTGGCTGTGGAAAAACACCAGCGCCACGGGCTTGTTCGGTTCGACCGTGAGGTCCTGAAAATACTGCACCTCGTTCGAACCGGCCTTCCACTGCACGCGGGGTTTGGTCTTGGCCGTCGGCGAGGCGATGACGTGCACGACCACCGGGCGGTTGGAGCTTTCGCGGAACATGGTGGCGAAGGCCCAGTCCTTGGCCTCGACGGTCTTCGCTCCGCGGACGCTGAGCACCTCGTTGACGCTCGAACTCATGCCGTTTCGGTAGCACAGCGACACGCGGAACGGTTCGCCGGAGTTGTTTTCGAAAATGTCGATCCAGCGGCAGTAGCCTTGCTTGTCGTCCACGTAAATCCGGCGCCACACCTGCACGTTGCCGTACTGCCACGGGCCGATCTCGATCTCTCTGCCCCCCTCGCTCATGCGGTTCCCGTTGGCGGAAAACTCGTTGCCGTCGGTCAGCGTCAGCCGCATGCCGCTGCTGTACGGATTGTTGGTTCCGCTGACCACCCGCCCGTACGGGTCGATGCCCCAGCGGCTGTCCAACCCGTCCTTAACGTCCCAGTTAAACGAAACCCGCTTGCCGTCGGGCAGGTGAAGGCTGTTCTCCTGCGCCCAGGCCGACAACCCCGTCAGCAACGCCAACAATATGGTCAATTGTGTACGCATGGCAGACTCCTGCGGGATCCGGGATTCGGGATCCGGGATCCGGTTTATCTTTTCTCGACGGTGAACTCGCACCGCTGGTTCGCGGGAACCTTTCTCGCTAACCCGTTAACGAAAACCATTCCCTCGAACGGACGATCCATTTTCACCCATACGCCTCGCAAAATCGGATCCCGGATCCCGAATCCCGGATCCCGCAGTCTCAATCAAACTCCCAAAACTCTTCCGGCATCATCTCGCCGCCGCCGGCGGCGGGTTTGTCTTTGTTGCCGCCGAGCTTTTCGATCACCGTTCCGACACGCTGGCGGACTTCGGCGTCTTTGTCCTGCGTGTACTTCAGCAGGCAGGGCACGATCTGCGGGCCCATGCGGATCAACTCCTCCGTGGCCGCGTCGCGGTCCTTGTAACTCTCGCTGTACAACCGGGCCACCAGGGCGTCCACCTTCTTCACGATCTCGTCCGGCGGCAACGCCACCGTCTGCTCCAACTTGACCAACTGACCCGCCGCCAACTTCACCGCGGGACCCGACATCACCTGGAACGTCAACTCCTCCTGCTCCAACCGGCCGCGATGCACCGACTTGTCCCACAGCGTCGCCGTCACCCGACCGGGCTGATTGGCGACAAACTCCATCGCGCGAATGTTGCTCGGACGAAGCGCCACCGTGCCCACGTCGGTGACAATCGTGAACTTCTCGTCGACGAACCGCCCCATCAGCACGTCGCCGTTGTTCAACTCCACGGCCGCGAGAAACGGGCTGGGCTTCTCCTCCTGGTTGTACTGAATGTACAAAATCATGTCGCGCGGGATGTCGAGCGTTTTGGCGGGCTTGACGATCTTCACGGACAGTTTGGCGTCGTCGATCATTCCGCCCAGCAGCGAGCCGTTGACGAAACTCGCGCGGTGCAGCGCGTTGCCCGGATTGTCCATCGTGATCTGGAGCAAATCCGCGCTGCGAAGTTCCACCAGCCCGTGCCGCGTGCGGAAACGCAACGTCAGCGCGGCCGGATCGAATTGCAACTGGTCGCCCGTCCGCAACACCATCACCGGGCCGGTCGCCTCGGCGGACTCGGGTTTGGCCTTGGTGATCTGGTACGAAAACTGCTTGATTTTCCCCAGCGGGAATTTGAGCGGTTCGCCGCCGGTGGGCAGCCGCAACAAAATGGCCGTGTCGGCCGCCAGCTCGCCGGAAATGATCTGCCCGTCGGTGGTCACGACGCAGACGTTCTGCCCCTGGCAGGCCATGCCGACGACGTCCTCGGCCTTGAGCTCCAGGTCGCCGAAGAGCGTCTTCATCGGAAACGCCGCGTTGACGATTTTTCCGTAGAGCGGGTCCTCGTCGGCGTTGTTGCGGATGATGCAGTCGCTGGAGTCGCCGCGGATCAACTCGATGCCGTTGTCGCCGCCGGGCACGAAATTCCACAACAGTTTCCGCACCGCGTTGGGCAGGTCCTTCATGAGTTTGGCCGAACGGAACTCCTTCATCATCTTGGCGTGTTCTTCGAGGGTCCGGGCCTGCGAGATGAAATTGCACACGATCACGCCGCCGCGGGCGGGAACCTTCACGTCGTACTGCATCTGGACGGTGTTGCTGTTGATCTGAACGGTCGGCCGGGGGTTCTTGCTCTTGGCGTCGGCGAAAATGTGCAGCACCGTCGGCACGTTGTTATTCCCGCCGACGTTGCACTGGGTCGCCACCGCCCAGTCGTCCGCGGCCAGTTGGTTCTTTCCGCTGGAGGTGATCTGCGTTCCGATGCCCCACGGCGTGTGCGTGAACTGCACCAGCCGCACGTTGATCTCCTGCTCGGAGGGGTTCTCGATGATCGTCATCCAGCGCGCCAGCGGGAGGTCCTTGTACACCTTCACCCTCCGCGTGAACACGACGTTGACGTTGTTGCTGTTGATCGCGGAGGGCCCGATCTGAAGCTCGTCCTTCTCGGCGTTCAGCGCCGCCGCCGAACCGCTGTTGGGGAAATTCCACCCGCCGTTCCCGTTGATGAAAATGTTGCAGTTCATCGCGCTGCTGAACGCGTTGTTCGTGCCGTTGTTGACGTACAGCCCGCCGTACAGGTCCCAGCGGAACCCGCCCCCGTCGGTCAGCACGTGCGGCCGAAGCTGCACCTCCTCCGCTTTTTCCAGCCACAGTCCTTTGACATCCAGCACGTGCTGCCCCGTCGCCCGCTGAGCGGCCGCGTCAAGCCCAAACGCGGCGGCGACGGCGAACATCGCCCACCACGCCCACAGCCCCAACCGAGTCGTTCTGTTCATATCGTCACCCTTTCACCGCTTCATTGGACGCACGGCCGCCGAAAAAGTTCCCGGAACGGCCGTCCTCCATCCACAGTCTTCAGTCTTCAGGCGCGTCCCGCCTTTGCGAAAAACATTTCCAATGGCTTGCCTCTTTGCGCTGTAGGACGATATGGAAGACGAAACTTCCGCCTGCGATAACGCCTTACAGCGCAAAGAGGCAAGCCGTCGCGTAACGTTTTTCGCACACGACCGTCGCGCCTGAAGACGGAGGACTGGAGACTGAGGACTAACGTTTCATCGCACGACATGATAGTATCGCGCCTATGCGAGCGGGCAAAACAAAAATTCGCCTGGCCGAATCGCCCAGGCCCCGGGGCGGGTCATTCTCGCACGCCGTTATCACGCAGCCATTGCTTGTTTTTTTTCTTCGGCGTCGCGGATAAGGGCGTCTTACCTTTCATGTCCTTGGCGTCGATGTCCGCGCCCTGCTCTTTCAGCCACGCCATCGCCTCGATCTGACCGTACTTGGCCGCATGAAACATCGGCGTCCGACCATTATTGTCCCTGGTATTGATGTCCGCGCCCTGTTCTTTCAACCAGGTCATGGTCTCGATTTGGGTTGAACCGGCCGCCGAAAACATCGGTGTTTCGCCGTCACTATTCCTGGCATTGGCGTCCGCACCTTGCGCCTTCAGCCATTTCATGGCGTCGATCTGGCCTTGACTGGCCGCCCAAAACATCGGCGTAAGGCCATACGTATCCCTGGCATGGATATCCGCGCCTTGCGCCTGTAGCCACGTCATGGCATCCCGTTGGCCTTCCTGGGCCGCCAGAAACATCGGCGTACAATTCAGAAAACCCCTGGCATGGATGTCCGCACCTTGCGCCTTCAGCCATTTCATGGCGTCGATCTGTCCGAGCCTGGCCGCCGAAAACATCGGCGTACAACCATTGTAATCTTTGGCATGAATGTCCAGACCTTGCTCCTTCAGCCATTTCATGGCCTCGACGTGACCGTGCACGGCCGCCGCAAACATCGGCGTATAACCATGATCATCCTTGACGTCGACGTCCGCGCCCTGCGACTTCAACCACTTCATGGCGGCGACCTGGCCACCGCCGGCCGCCAGAAACATCGGCGTAAAACCCCGATTCCCCCTGGAATTGACGTCCACACCTTGCGACTTCAACCATTCCATGACATCAATGTGGCCTTCACTGGCCGCCAGAGACATCGGCGTGTCACCGTCCGTGGCCTTGCCGTTGATGTCCGCGCCATGCTCCTTCAACCATTTCATGGCGTCGAGGTGGCCTTTGCAGGCCGCACAGCCTATCGGGGTGATCCCCTCTTTATCCTTGGCATTGACGTTCTTGCGCCGCGACTTCAGCCATTCCAGCACGTCAATGCGACCATCGCGGGCGGCGTAATGCGCCAGCGTGGCTTTGATGTCGTGTTTTTCTTCGCAGAGGTTCCGGCCCCTCGAGGCCACCCAATCGGAAATTTCCGTCATTGTGCTTCTCCTTTCGCCGCGGTCGAAATCCGGGCCGCGGCGGGTTACTCGTGGGCGCCATGGTCACGCAGCCATTGCTTGTTTTTTTTCTTCCTCGCCACGGACAAAGGCGTCCGGCCTTTCTTGTCTTTGGCGTCGATGTCCGCACCCTGCTCCTTCAGCCACGCCATGGCGTCGACCCGCTCGCACTTGGCCGCGTCAAACATCGGCGTGCGACCATTGTTCTCCCTGGCATGGATGTCCGCGCCGTGTTCCTTCAACCACGCCATGGATCGGACCGCACCCCGCCCGGCCGCCCCGAATATCGGCGTCCGGCCCTGATGGTTTGTGGCATTGACATCCGCACCGTGCTCCTTCAACCATGTCATGGCGTCGATCTGGCCGTGCCGGGCCGCGTCAAACATCGGCGTCTCACCGTGATCATCCCTGGCATGGATATCCGCACCCTGCTCCTTCAGCCATTGCATGGTGTCGACGTGTGGCAAGGCCGCCCGAAACATCGCGGTCCAATCGTCATCGCCCCTGGCGTTGACGACCGCGCCCTGCTCCTTCAGCCACTTCATGACCTCGACGTTACCGTAATAGGCCGCATGCATCATCAGCGTGCCGCCGTTATGACTCCTGGCATGGATGTCCGCGCCCTGCTCCTTCATCCATGCCATGGCCTCGATCTGGCCGCGCCTGGCCGCGTCAAACATCAACGTACAGCCCCTCGAGTCCTTGACATGGATGTCCGCGCCTTGTTCCTTCAACCATGCCATGGTTTCGATCCGTCCGTCCACGACCGCCAGAACCATCGGCGTATCGCCCCTCATATCATTCGCGGTATTGACGTCCACGCCTTGCGCCCGTAGCCACTTCATGGCATCGAGATGGTCGTTCACGGCCGCCGCATACATCAGTGTCCATCCACCCTCATCATGGATGGGACTGACCGCCTTCTTTTTGGCATGAACGTCCACGCCTTGCGCCTGTAACCAGGCCATGGCGTCGATCTGGCCTTCATGGGCCGCCGCAAACATCGGCGTACGGCCTATGGAATCCTTGGCGTTGACGTCCACGCCTTGCGCCTTCAGCCATGCCATGGCCTCGACGCGACCGTGCCAGGCCGCCTGAAACATCAGCGTCTGACCATCGTTACCTTTGGACGTAACATCCGCGCCATGTTCCTTCAACCATTTCATGACCTCGACCTGGCCGTACGTGGCTGCCGAAAACATCGGCGTGCCGCCGCTATGACTTCGGGCATTGACGTCCGCACCCTGTTCCTTCAACCATTTCATGGCGTCGATATGACCGCCCGTGGCCGCCCAAAACATCGGCGTGCCACCGAGTTTGCTTCGGGCGTTGACATCCGCGCCCTGCCCCTTCAACCATTTCATGGCCTCGACGTGACCGTGGATGGCCGCAAAAAACATCGGTGTATAGCCGTCTTTATCCTTGGCCTTGACGTTCGCGCCCTGCTTCTTCAGCCATGTCAGCACGTCCACGCGACCCTCGGCGGCGGCATAATGCGCCGGCGTGCCCCCGTTTTCATCTTTTTTGCCGATCGTCAGGCCCGTCGAGGCCATCCAGTCGGACATGTCCGTCATGGTGTTCTCCGTATGGCTATTGGCTTCTGTCGGCGTGAAATGATACTATCGCGTTCGTGAAAGCGGGCAAAACAAAAATTCGGTTGGCCGCGATGGATCTGGACGGAACGCTGCTGACCAGCGACAAGCGGATCAGCCCGGCCTCGGAGGCCATTTGCCGCCGGGCGCGGGCGGCGGGCGTGCATGTCGTGCTGGCGTCGGCCCGGCCGCCGCGGAGCGTCATGCCGTTTTACACGCAGCTCGAACTCGACACGCCGATGATTAATTACAACGGTGCCCTCGTGTACGACCCGCCCAGCCAGCGGGTGGTCGCGCATCGGCCCATCCCGGCCGGCGTGGCGGCCGAACTCGTGCGCGACGCCCGGCTGCGGCACCCCGACGTGATCGTCGGGGCCGAGATTCTCGACCGGTGGTTTACCGACCGCCTCGACGATCAGTACATGACCGCCACGGCCAAGATGGCCCAACACGCCAGGCCCGACGTGCTGGCGCCGCTGGCCGAGTGGCTGCATCAGCCCGTCACCAAACTGCTGCTCCAGGGCGAACAGGCCATGCTGACGTCGCTGCGGAAATATTTCGCCCAGGCGTACGAGCACCAGGTGACGATGGTCCAGACCGAGGGGGATTTGCTCCAGATCATGCACGCGACGACGTCGAAGGCGCAGGCCCTTCGCGAGGTGGCGGCCGAGCTGGGCGTCCGCCGCGAGGAGACGCTGGCCGTCGGAGACAACGCCAACGACGTGGGCATGCTCCAATGGGCCGGCGTAAGCGTCGCCGTCGCCAACGCCTCCCCCGAAGCCCTCGCCGTCGCGAATGTCATCACCGCCCACCACGACGAAGACGGCGCGGCGATGGCGCTGCAAAGACTGTTGAGTGACAAGTGACAAGCGACCAGAGAAGGAAAGTTTTGTCTTTCAAAATGATCACACTGCGCGAGAACGCTTTGAAAGACAAAACTTTCCTTCTCTTGTCGCTAGTCACTTGTCGCTAGTCGCTTGGCAGTCTAATCATAAACGTCGCCCCGCCGGCGGAACTCTCCACGCGAATTTCGCCGCCCAGGGCGGTGACAATGTCGCGGCAGAAGGTCAGGCCCAGGCCGTGACCGCTGTGATCGTCGGTGGCCGTCGGGGATTTGGTGGTGAAAAACGGCTCGAAAATGTCGTCGAGAATCGTCGGCTCCACGCCCGGGCCGTTGTCGGACACGCTCAGCGTGACGGCGGTTCCCTCACGCCACGCGGCGATGCGGATTTGTTTCTCGCCGTCGCGGCGCCCCAGGGCGTGGCGGGCGTTCTTCAGCAGATTCAGCAGCACCATTTGCAGTTCGACGCGGCCGGTCCGCACCCGCAAATCCTCGGGAATGTCCACCGTCAATTCGATCTCGTTCTTCCGCGAATCGCGTCCCGCGGCCGTGAAGGCGTCGAGGGCGTCCTGGACAAGTTCCCGCGCATTTTCGTCGGTTTTGGTCCCGTTTCCGGGTTTCATCCGGAGCAGCCGCTCACACATCACCTGCGTCCGCTCGCACCCGTTGAGCACAAGGTCCCGCAGCCGCTCCAGATGCGAGGGATTCCTCGCCGCCAGCTGCGCGCAGCCGATGAGCGATGTGAACAGGTTGTTCAGTTCGTGAGCGCTCATGAGCGTCGCCATGCCCAGACTCGCCAGCCCCTGGATGTGCCGCTGCTGCCGCCGCAACGAGATCACTTCCGCGTGGGCGGCCTGAAGGGCCATCTGGAGCGACTTGACCTGCGACGCCGCCCCCGCCGCCTGGCTGGCGACGCGGTGCCCGCGATCCAACGTCTGACGCACGCCGTTTTCCACGGCCTGGCGTTTCTGCAACTGTTCGGCGTGACTGACGGTTTTCGTAGATTGCGCTGGACTCACCAATGTCCTCATCCCCCCATGTGCAGTCCGGGGGGTTTCCCCTTCTACATCGACCATCGCCACGGTAAACTTGAGGCAAAGGAAAACCACATGAGCAATTCGACTTCACCGCTGCGTTGGGGCATTTTGGCGACGGGATTGATCGCGGGGCGGTTTGCCGACGGGGTGGCGGGCAGCGCGGACAACCGGCTGGTCGCCGTCGCCAGCCGCTCGATGGCGAGCGCCAAGGCCTTCGCCCAAAAACACAACATCCCGCGTGCACACGAAGGCTACGCACAACTGCTGGCCGATCCCGACGTGCAGGCGATCTACGTCGCCACGCCCCACCCGATGCACGCCGAATGGGCCATCCGGGCCGCCCAGGCGGGCAAACACGTGCTGGTGGAAAAACCCATCGGCCTCAACACCGAACAGGCCGCGGCCATCATCGACGCTGCCGCCAAACACCACGTCTTCCTCATGGAGGCGTTCATGTACCGTTGTCACCCGCAGACGGCCCGGATCGTCGAGATCGTCCGCTCGGGAACGCTGGGCGAACTTCGCATGATCGAGGCGGAGTTTTCGTACGACACGGACAACGGCGACGACAGCCGGCATTTCAGCCAGGCCCTGGGCGGCGGCGGAATTCTCGACGTCGGCTGCTACCCGACGAGTTTCGCCCGGTTGATCGCAGGCGTGGCCGTCGGCAGGCCTTTCGACAACCCCGTGCAGGTCAAGGCCGTCGGAACGCCGCACCCCCGCACCGGCGTGGACGCGTGGACCACGGCCTGTTTGAAATTCGCAAGCGGAATCATCGCCCAGTGCACCACGGGACTGAAAATGCCCGGCGGCAGCCGGGCGCGGATCGTCGGCACCACGGGTTGGCTGGAGGTCCCCAATCCGTGGGTGCCCGGCCGCGACGGTCAACCCACCACGCTGATTCTGCGTCGCAATTACGGAACCACGGCGGAGGAAATCACCGTTCCCTACGGAAAGGACCTCTACACGTACGAAGCCGAGCAGGTCAGCACGCACGTCGCGGACGGCCAGGCCCCGGCCATGCCGTGGGACGACACGCTGGGCAACATGCGGACGCTCGACGCGTGGCGGGCGGAGGTCGGACTGACGTACGACAGCGAAAAACCCGCCGCCGTCGGGACCCTCACCATCACCGGCCGACCGCTGACCGTGCGGCCCGACGCGCCGATGACGTTCGGCCGCCTTTCGGAGCTGGACAAACCCGTGTCGCGGCTGGTCATGGGCGCGGACTCCAACAGTCTCATGCCCTTCACGGCCATCATGTTCGACGAGTTCTTCGCCAGCGGCGGAAACGTGTTCGACACGTCGTACGGATACGGCGTGCCCAACGGGGCGTGCGAGCGCAACCTCGGCCAGTGGATTCGCAGCCGCGGGATTCGCGACCAGGTGGTGGTCATCGAAAAAGGCGGCAACCCGCCGTGCGGCACGCCCGAGGGCATCCGTCACGAGGCCCTGGCCGGGCTGGGCCGGTTGCAGATGGACCACGTGGACCTCTGGCTGATGCACCGCGACAACCCGGTGGTTCCCGTCGGCGAGCTGGTGGACGTGATGAACGAACTGCGCGACCGGGGGCTGTGCACGCTGTTCGGCGTGTCGAATTGGTCGCTGGAGCGGCTTCGCGAAGCCCACGCCTACTGCCAGCGCACCGGCAAAACGTTCTTCGCCGCGTTGAGTAACCAACTCAGCCTGGCCCGCATGGTGGAGGGCCCGTGGGCGTCGTACCTCTGCTCGAGTTTCGACGTCGAATTCCGCCGCTGGCTGACGGAAGTGCAACTGCCGCTGATGCCCTGGTCCAGCCAGGCGCGGGGGTTCTTCACCGACCGCGCCGGCCCGGACAAGTTCGACGACCCGGAAATTGTCCGCTGCTGGTACGCGCCCGACAACTTCGCCCGCCGCCACCGCGCGTGCGAATTGGCCAAGCAACGCAACGTCGAACCCATCAACATCGCCCTGGCCTGGGCGCTCCAGCAGCCGTTCCCGACCTTCCCCCTGATCGGCGCCCGCCGCCACCGCGAACTCTGGAGCTGCGTAAACGCGCTGAGCATCAAGCTGTCCACGGAAGAGTTAGCGTGGTTAGAGGGCGCTTGATCGTAAATATGGCTCTGCCTGTTTGCGTTGCAGAACGTTGTGTACGACAAAATGTTTTGTCGTGCATAACGTTCTGCAACGCAAAGCAGAGCCGTTGGAACATTTTTACGAACTCCGCCGCGCCTGCATGGCCGCCTGTTCTCTCGCTTCCACGGCCTGGCGATAGATTGCCGCCACGCGGCGGACCATGCCGGCGGGGCTGTGATGCTCGCGCAGGTGATCCAGCGCACCGTTGGCGATCGTGGCCGTCCGCTCGCGATCCTCCAGCACACCGATTAACTTCCGCGTGAGGTCGCCCGAGTCGCCGGGCCGAAACCGGACGACCGTTTTTCCGTCCACGAGAAAATCGTCCGCGCCGTCGGCCGGGGCGAGCACCGGATCGCCCGCCGCCATCGCCAGCAGCGCCCCCACGTCCACCTGAGGCGACGCCACCGGCGAAATGTACAGGTCCGCCGATTTCAAAATGCCCTGCAACTGCAACGCCGGCTGGCGGTCAATGAATGTCAACCGCGGGTTCAGCCCCATCCGCTCGGCCGCCGCGCGAACCTGCGTCTCCGCCCGGCCGTTGGCGATGATGAAAAACTGGCAGTCGAAATTCCGTAACCGCAGTTCGTTAAACGTGGTCAGCAGCACTTCGTACGCGGTAAAATCGTCCATCTGCCCGCCCGCGACGACGGCGATGCTTTTGGTCGAATCCGGAAAGCACGTCGGACGCGACACCTGATACACACCAGGCCGGACCAGGTGAATCCGCTCCGAAGGCGCGACGCGCTGATCCCGCAGGGTTTTGGCGATGGCCTCGCCGGCCGGCAGCACGGCGGCCAGATGACCGTCCAGCGGACCGAGAATTTCGGCATCGAGCAGGCTGTAGCAACTGACCACGTAGTCCAGCCCGGTCGCGTTCGCGAGCCGCCTGGCCTGCTCGACGGCCGACGCGTCCAGCGCGTGCAGCAGGCCGATCTGACGTCGCATCACCTCCGCCGCCAGGTGCGCCACGGTCCGCGCGCGGAAAATCCGCCACCCCAGCCGACCGAAGCGGATCACGTCGATCGGCAGCGTGGGCAGTTCGCGCTCGTCGGACCGTTCGGGGAGAAAAATGCTCACGCCGATCAGTTCGTCCATCAGCCCGACGGCCAGCGGCTGCAAAATCCGCCCAATTCGGCTGAATGTTTCAGGACCCGCCAACCACGCGACGCGAATCGGCCGGGGCACCGCTACCGGCGCGGACTCGACATCCGGCGCGGGCTCAACGGCCGGCGCATCGTGGGTTCCCGGACGAACTTGTGACTCTTCGGCCATCATGTTCATTCTAGCGCAAACACCACTTCGCCGTCAAACGCTCGCGGCGAACCGTACGCGGAGAGAAAAACCTATGTCGATAATGGAAACTTGCTTACCTGTATGTATTATCGGCACATCCAGCCGCGCCGACACGGAAATTGGGGGAATCGCATCGAATTTTCGATACGATTCTCCTGACACGGAAATGTTGTGACGGTACAATCACGGATACGTCAAGGAGCATGTGTATGCGTCGCGTAGCCTGGATCATCGTGTGTGTCGTGACGGCGGCGGGGGTTTCGCCGATGGCCCACGCGCAGGGGCGGGTGGTCAAGAACGATCCGTACGCGATCAAACCGGCGACGCAGCAGCAGCTTCAGGAGGCCCGGAAGTGGATGATCACGCTGGGCAAACAGGCCCAGCAGGCCGCTCCGAAACTGCACCGCGGCGAGACGGCCTATTTTTATTTGTTCAGCGCGTTCGAAAACAAGGCCGACGACAAACGCTTCAGCGACACGGCCGAGCGAATGTTCTCGGAACTATGCAAGCAGTTCGGGGCCAATCCGCGGGCCGTGTGGGTGGGCAAGTGCCCGATCCTCGCCTTCAACGACGCCCGGCAATACGTCGCGTTCTGCAAGACGATCGGCTTCGAGGAGGAGCGGGCGGCGAAATCCCGCGGGCTGACGCTCTCCCGCAGCGACGGCATGGTGGCGATCGTGCTGAGCAACACGCGGACCGAAACGGAGTTTTACGCCACGATGGTCCACGAGGGCGCACACGGGTTCATGGCCCGGTTTGTCACGACGCGAAATTTGCCCGCGTGGGTCAGCGAGGGGATCGCCGAGCACATGTGCGCCCGGCTGGTCGAGGACAGCCGGGCCAGGACCCTGTGGCAGGAGTCGACCCGGCAGGTGCTCGACGGCAAGGTCAAGCCGGAGTCGATTTTTGGCGGCGTGGAACTGGACCCGTTCGCGTACGGCATGGCCCACGCGTTGGTGCGGCACATGATCGAAAAGGACGGCAAGGCGTTTTCGACGTTCATCCGGCTGTTGAAGCAGGGCGAGTCAGAGGAAGCGGCCTTGAAGGCGACCTACAAAACCGACCGCGCCGGCCTGCTCCGCGACTGGCGCGCCAATGCGGAAAAAGCGCTCGACGCCGCGGAAAAAGAAAACAAAAAGGAAAAATGAGTTTGCCCCGTTTCGCGGTACAATTACGGCTGCGTCGCGAAGCATAAAAACGAAACTGGAGCGCCTCATGCGTCATATCGTTCTGTTATACATGTGTGCCGGAATATTTGCAGCCGGTTTGTCGTTGTCGGCCAAGGCGCAAACAAAACCGACGCCAACCCCAAAAACCGACGCGAAAATAAAGACCGACGCGAAAGAAACCTGGGACCCCGACGCCGATGAACGCGCCATCAAACCGCCCACCGACGAGGAAACGCAAAAAGCCAAGGAATGGGCGATGGAACTGGGCAAAAAGGCCAAACAGATCGCGCCGAAAATGCAACTGATGGAGACGCCCAATTTTTATCTGTACAGCGCGTTCGAAAACAAGGCCGCCGACAAGGTGTTCCGCGACACGGCCGGCCAAATGTACACGCGGCTGTGCAAACAGTTCGAGGCCAACCCCAAAAGCGTCTGGCTGGACAAGTGCCCGATTTTCGCCTTCAAAACCAAGGAACAGTACGTCGCGTTTCTCCGGGCAATCGACTTTGAGGAGGCCCAGGTCGAACGGATGAAAAAGGCCGACGGATTCGCGTGGTGGAGCAGCAACGGCCGGGTGTTCATCGTGCTGAACGAGACGCGGAACGCGACGCAGTTTTACGACGTGATGGTGCACGAAGCCACGCACGCGTTCGTGGCCCGATACCTCACGACGCGGGCGCTGCCCACGTGGGTCAACGAGGGACTGGCCGACCACATGTGCGCCGAACTGCTGAAAAACAGTCCGACCCAGTGGCGGTGGCAATGGGCGACCAAACAGGCGCTGGAGGGCAAGGAGAATCCGGCGTCGATTTTTGACGAGGAATGGCGGATCGAGTCGTTCGATTACGGGATGGCCCATTCGCTGGTGCGGTATATGATCCGCAGGGACGGCAAGGCGTTCACGCGGTTTGTCCGGCTGTTGAAGCAGGGCGAGTCGGAGGAGGCCGCGCTGAAGGCGACGTACAAAACCGACCGCCAGGGCCTGTTCAAGGCCTGGTGGGCCGTCGCGGCCAAGACCATCAAATAACCCGCCCGCCGTGTTCGGCGTGGTGGTGGGTGGTGGTGTGGTGGTGGTAGTGGCCTTGGGCGTGCAGGCGGTTGTGGAGGGCGCGGTGGGCGGCGGTGAGGGTGAGCATCATGCGTTTGTACGCGTTGGGATCGGTTTTCGTGCCGAGGTGTTCGACGTAGGCGGTGACGGCTTCGATCTGGTCGAGGATGCTCACTCCGTCGGCGGCGGCCAGGAGGGGGGAGTGTTCCAGTTGCACTTTCACCGGCGAGCTGTGGGCGAGGATGACGTCCTTGCCGTCGTGGTGATGGCCCCGGATCAGCAGCGCCAGCCAGCCGGTGCGGTCGATGTTGATTCGCCAGTGACCTTTGTCACGGTCGCTCTTCACCGTTTGCCGCTCGCGGACTTCGCCGTTGACGATCAGGTCCACACGGGTCATCGGCGCGATCACGCTGGCGACGTCCCACTCCACATCCACATGTCCGCCACTGGCAGCCATCGCGATGGTCGAAATCGGCTCGCGCCCCTCGACGCGGAATTCCATCAGCGGCCCGCAGGTGCAAAACGTCCGCCCGGCCCGGACGGCGGTTTGCCAGTTGTCGTAGGTCATTTCGCCGTCGATCCGCGCATAGGTCCGCAGGGCCCCGAGCAGGCTGGACGCGCCCATTTTGTCCGTGCCGCCGACGATCGGGATCATGTAGTCGCAATTGAGGTAGCTGGTGAAAAGTTTCCACGGTGTGATTTTGCGGCAGGGTCTTTCCGTTCTCTGTGTCTGTGGTAAAAATGGAGGTAAAAGGAACAACAATATGAGCACGAAATCCCTGCGGTGGGCGGTGATTGGGTGTGGGGTCGTCAGCGAGTACGGCCATCTGCCGACCCTCGCCGCCATGTCGGACGATGTGGAACTGGTCGCCGTGGCGGACGTGGATGAAACCGCCCTGGCCAAGGCGAAGGCGGCGTACCCTCGGGCGGCGGCGGTGGCGGACTATCGGCAGGCCCTCGACGCGGGCGTGGACGCGGTCACCATCGCCACGCGGACCGACACGCACGTGGAGATCGCCCAGGCGGCCTTCGAGGCCGGGGCGCACGTCATGCTCGAAAAACCGCCCGCCACCACCCTCGCCGACGCCCGGCGGCTGCTCGACGCCCAACGCCGCCACCCCGGTCGGGTCTGCGCCGTCAATTTCATTCTGCGATACCACACGGGCAACCGGCAGATCAAGCGGTGGTGCGACGACGGCGAGATCGGGCGTGTGCGGGCGATCCACATCGTCGACGCCTGGTACGGCGCCGACCATCGCGGCCGCTTTACGGGCCGGGCGGCGAGAATCCTCACCGACGACGGAAGCGTCATCGTCGCCGAGGGCATCCACCAGGCCGACCTGATCCGCTGGCTGGGCGGGAGCGACTTCGGCCCGGTCCACTGCCTGGGCACGTGCGTGCATCACGGTGAACACCAGGACTACCAGGTGCTCACCGCCGTCCTGCAAAACGGCGTGATCGCCAGCCTGGAGAGCAGTTGGGCCTACGCGTACAAGTCGAAGGACGGCGCGCTGGACCGTCAGGTGGACGTCATCGGCGAGGACGGCGCGATCAAGTGGAACGAGTCGCTGGGCAGGATCACCCTGCTGGGCCGCGACAAAACCGTCGACGTCCCCGCCGCGGACGACAAGCACTTTCAGGACATCTACGCGGACTTCCTCGCGTCCATCCGCGCCGGCCGCCCCATCGGCAACCTGCCGACGCTCGAGGACAGCGTCCACGCGATGGAAACCGTCACCCGCGCCCACCAGGCGTCGCACGGGGACGGCGTGGCGTAGTTTCGCGACGGCTTGCCTTTTTGCGCTGTAGAACGTTCTATTTTGCCGCGAATTACGCGAATTCCCGCGAATTTCTTTTTCGCGGGGATTGCCGTGTGGAACGTAACGTGCGAAGATAAAATCCTTTCATCCGCGTAATCCCGCCCGGTTTTGGCGAAGACGCATACGTACAATTTGGCGCCTTGACGTATGGCGTCGCCGTTTGGGTTTTGGAATTTGTCATTTGTGATTTGTTTCGGATTTCGAGTTTCGGGTTTCGGATTTTCTTACGCCCATGGCCGCCAGCACGGCCGTCAGGGGCAGGAGGGGCAAAAAGTAACGCGGTACGGTGGCGATACCACCGGCGAAAAAATGTGCAACGGCGAAACAGGTCAGCAGCACGGTGACGGCGGACCCTTTGGCATGGCGGGCCTGGCGCCACAGGCCTCGCAGGGCGAGCACGTACAGCGCGAGCGTCGCCAGGGCGAGGGTGGCGTAGAGGGCCATGGCATCGAGGCGGTTTTCGAAGTAATACTGGACGGCCGCCCAGAGGCCTTGTTGGGACAGGACGGTGCGGGTACCTTTTTCGCCAAGGTTGGCGCCGATCAGGTGGAGCGGTTCGGTCGGCGGCGGCAGGGCGAGGAACGATTGCGAAACGTGTTCCCGCGCGAACAGTCCGGCGTGTTGCGTGAGCACGGTGCGGGCCTCGGTCCGCATGTGCGAATACAACTGGTAGCGAACCATCGTGGCAGGGTCGAAGGGCGGGACCGTCTCGTCGAGGGCGGCGGGGGCGGAACGCCGGAGGACGTTACGCCAAATTTCCTCGCGGGCCTGGTCGAGCGACACGGACTCGGCCCGCGCCAGCACCAGACCGGCCCAGTCGCGGGCGTAGGTGATCGGCCCCTGGCCCGACAGGCCGAAATAGCCCGCGGCCCGCTCGTTGCGGACGCACCAGGGCAGCACGGCCGCCGCCACCACGGCCCCGAACACGGCCGCCCGGCCCAGCCAGCACAGCCCCTCGCGACGGTCGGCCCGCCCCATCGCGGCCGCACGCCACAACCAGGCAACCAACACCGCGGCGACAAAAACCACCGCCGACGGACGAATGAACATCAGCCCCGCCGACAACACCCCCAGCACCGCGCTACCGCCCAAGGCGTGGCGCGGGCGGCACGCCCGCGTCGGACTGCAACGGATCTTGACGTCTTCGTTGCGCTGGTCACATGGAACGGTTAACGCGGGCGAGACGCCCGCGCCACGTTCGCCCGCGCCACGCAGCAGTGTCACCGCCAGCCACAGGGACGGCACCAGCACGGCCTGGAACAGCGTTTCCGTGAGCACCTGGCCGGTGAGCACGATCGGCAGCGGCGCCACCGCGTACACGCCCGCGGCCAGCAGTCCCGCGCGAGACCCCGCCAGCGAGCGGCCCAGAAAAAACACCCCCGCCGTCGTCAGAACATCCAGGCCAATCTGCATGGCGACAATGAAACGCCAGCCGCCCATCGCCAGCCCCAGGCTGCAAAAAAGCGGATACCCCGGCGTGCGATTGACGTCGGGCACCTCCGCGCCGAACCGCCCGTGCTCCAGCACCCCCCGCGCGGTGTCGAGATAGCCCTCGGAATCCGGCGGAAAAATGAGCGACTCCGGCGCGGCGAGGAAACAGGCTGTTCGCAGGATCAGTGCGACGGCAAGCACAATCCACAACGACGCGGGGACACGGAGACGCGGAGACGCGGAGACGACACAGGATGTTTGCGAAACGTTTCGCAATGGCTCTGCCGTCTCCGCGTCCCCGCGTCCCCGCGTCTCCGCGTCGTTGCTGTGCGGGTTACTCACTTCTCGGCCTTTTTCGCCGGTGCTGCCGGTGCCGCGGTCTTATCCTGGGCGGCCAGGCCTTTGAGGTCGATGGTTTTGATGAATTTTTCCAGGGTCGCGGCATCGGTTTTTCCGTCGAGTTGCAGCATCAACGGGCCTTGGAACATCATGGCCATGGCCTTTCCGCCTTTCTCCACCTGCAACCAGCCGGCCCATCCGTCCTGATTGATCGCCTTGACGGTGTTTCCGTCGGTGTTGAGCATCTTGAGCATTTCCGCGTTGGTAAAGGTGTCGATCATCGGCTTGCGCATAGCGACCATTTCCGGTGAACTGATCAGGGTCATGGCGATTTGCTGGCCGTCTTTGTCTTTTTTCTGCTCGTAGTTTCGGTTGAGCGTGGTGTAGGAGAACGCCCCGTTCGGGCCTGTCATGCTCATGGTGTTGGAGCTGACTTTGCCGGCCTCCCATCCGGCGGGGGCGGCGGGGAAGAACGCTTCCAGCCCCGACGCGTTGGCCTTCTGGAGCATCACCAAGGCCTCCTGGAGGGCGGCGGTGGCTTCGGCGTTTTTGCCGTCCTTGTACGCCTTGAGGCCTTGTTCGATTTTCTGAACGACTTTCGGGTCCGGTTTGGCCTCCGCCGCCTGCGCGACGACGGACACACCCAGCATCACAGCCACGGCTGACACGATCAACAGGTTTCGCATAACAGTTCCTTCCGGGGTAAAAGAGTTCGGTTCAGCTTATGATCGGAATCGCGGCGAGTCCACCTAAATCACCCCCCGTTGAACCACACGCCCCGAAAATTCATCCCTTCGAATGATCCTTTTTTACTATATTTTCATGTATCGGTTGTTCCTTGCTAAAGGGCGGCGGGCCGGTGCCCGAAAACAGAGTGTGGAGATGGGAAGGGCGTCAGAGGTCTTTATTCCTGTTCCCGATCCCTATTTGTTGACCTCCACTGGGATAACACGATGAGTTTGAAAGTCAAAGTCGCGCTTATACTCGCTGCCGGACTGTTGTTGAATCTGCTGCTGGACATGGTCGTTCAGCAGTCGGTCATGACCCCCAGTTTTCGCGAGTTGGAGTTGAACGAGGCTCACAATACGGCCTTGCGCTGCCTCCAGGGCATCAAGCGCGAGCAGGAGCATCTGGACGCGTTCTGCGATGATTGGGCGGCCTGGGACGACATGTATCGGTATGTCGTCGATCCCAGCCCGGATTTTCATGACGGCAATTTGACGGATGAACCCTTCAACCGGATGGGGCTTCACGCGTTTATTCTCCTGAACAATCAGCGGGAGGTCGTCAAGGGACGGCTGCTGCTGGACGAGGACGATAAACGAGACCTCACCACGTTTGGGGAAGTTCGGGAGTTCATTCCCGACATCGACTTGCTGGTGAAAACCGAGAAGCGAAAAGACCTGACGCTCGGCGTGGTGCCGACCCCGTCCGGTCCGTTGATCGTGTCCGCCAGGCCGGTGACGATGAGCGATCACTCGGGAAAAGTTCGCGGCACGCTGATCATGGCCAAACTGCTGGACCGGGATTTCATCGCCACCGTCCGCAAACAGGCCGGGGCCAACCTGGACATGTGGGCGCTGCCCGACGACAGCCAGACGGAGATTCTCGCCCAGTTGAATCCGCAGCTCACGCGGATCGAAGACGACCGCGTGGAAGTGTACAGCAGTCTCAGCGACGTGCGAGGAAACCCGATCGTGCTGCTGCGTTCGACGATTTCGCGCGACATCACGCTCCGCGGAACCAACGCCAGCGCCTGGGCCATCGCCGCCATCGCCACGGCGGGCCTGCTGGTCATGGTCGCGACGATGATCTTCATGCACCGCTGGATGGTCGGACCGTTGCAGGTGCTCACCAACAAGGTCAAGGGGTTGTCCGGGGCCAGCCGGATGGGGAACCTGAATGTTCGGCTGGACCGGAACGACGAGGTCGGTCAGTTGTCCGAGGAGTTTCAGCGGACGCTGACGGGGTTGCAATATCGCGACCGGTTGCTGGTGGCCTCGGCGGCGGCGGCGCGTTGTCTGCTGGGCGAGCATGATATTCGCGACCGGGCGTCGACGTTCCTTCTGGTGCTCGGACAGAGCGTCCGCGCCGATCAGGGCAGCATTTACCGGTTTACCGATTCGTCCACGTCTCCAGGCCATCGGACGGGCGTGTTGTTGTCGGCCTGGACGAACCGGGACGACATCCCCACCTGTCCCGAGCAGGTTCACTTCGAGTCGACCGACAGTTTTCTCACCGACCTGGAGGCCGGCGACGCGGTCGGAGGATCCCCGAGCGTATTTCCACCGTCCGTCCGCCACGGGATGGAGAGACGAGGCATCACCAGCCTGGTCATGGCGCCCATTTTCACGGGGTCGGAGTTCTGGGGCGTCGTGTGTTTTTACGTCTGTTCCGGCCCGCGCATCTGGGACGAGACCGAGCGCAGCCTGCTTCGCGCCGCCACCGTCAGCCTCGGCAGCGCCATGATCCGCCACCAGGCGGAAGAGGCGCTGGTTCGCGCGTCGATGGACGCCGAGGAAGCCAACCGGGCCAAGAGCGAATTTCTCGCCAAAATGAGCCACGAAATCCGCACCCCGATGAACGGCGTGATCGGCATGCTGGATTTGCTGTCCGGCACGCGGCTGGACGACCGCCAGAAGCGGTACGCGCTGGTGGCGAAAAATTCCGCCAACGCCCTGCTGGGACTCATCAACGACATTCTGGACTTTTCGAAAATCGAGGCCGGGAAGATGGAACTGGACCTGGCCGACATGGACGTATGCAGCGTGACCGAGGACGCGCTGATGCTGTTGGCCGGTCGGGCGGCGGAAAAGGGGCTGGAACTGGCCTGCCAGATTCAGCCGGACATTCCGCAGATGGTGATCGGCGACGCGTTGCGGCTGCGGCAGATCATCATCAACCTGATCAGCAACGCGGTGAAGTTCACCGACCGCGGAACCGTGTCGGTTCACGTGCAGACCGCCCGGCAGAGCGAAAAGAGCATCGAGCTGCTGTTCAGCGTCCGCGACACGGGAACGGGAATCGCGCCGGACCGGATTTCGCAATTGTTCAACATGTTCACGCAGGTGGACAGCTCCAGCGAGCGTCGCGTCAGCGGAACGGGGCTGGGGCTGGCGATCTGCAAGCGTCTGGCCGAACTGATGGACGGGCGGATCGGCGTGGAGAGCAAACCCGGAGAGGGTTCGACGTTCTGGTTCACGGCCCGGTTCGGAAAGACCAAGAAAACGCGCACGGCCGCCCGGCATAAACTGGCCTCCCGAGGCAGCGGACTGCGCGTGCTGGCCGTGGACGACAACCCCGTCAACCTGGAAGTGTTGGTCACCCAACTGTCCAGTTGGGGGTTCCAGGTCACCAACGCCACCGACGGAGACAACGCCCTGGCCTGCCTCTACGCCGCCGAGTCCGACGGAAAACCCATCGAACTGGCCATTCTCGACATGGACATGCCCGGAATGAACGGGCTGGAACTGGCCCGCACCATCAAGGACTCCGGGCGGTTGCAGGACATCCGGCTGATTCTGTTGAGCTCGCACAGCGAGCAGCAACTCTCGACGCAGCAACTGCACGAGTACGGATTCGCCGCGTCGCTGTCCAAACCGGTCCGGCAGTCGGACCTGCTCGACGCCATCGTCAAGGCCCAGCCGTCGTTGGCGCAGAAGGTCGACCCCGCTCCGAGCGTCAACGCACCGCCGTACGCGATGATGCACACGACCATGCGGCGAGGGACGGCGAAGATTCTGCTGGCCGAGGACAACGAGGTCAACCAGGAGGTCGCGAAGGAGATTCTCCGCTCGGCCGGGCTGACGTGCGATATCGCCCCCAACGGTCAATTGGCCCTGGAGGCGGCGCGGAGCACCGTGTACGACCTGGTGCTGATGGACTGGCAGATGCCGGTGATGGACGGCATGACCGCCTGCCGGACGATCCGCGAACAGGAGAAACTTGGAACCATCCAGACCGGCGGGCGGGAGCGGCTGCCGATCATCGCCCTGACGGCCAACGCCATCAAGGGCGACCGCGAGCAGTGTCTGGCCGCGGGCGCGGATGAGTACCTCAGCAAGCCGATCGATCCCCCGGCCCTGCTGGCGGCCATCGACCGCGTGCTGACGGAACATCCGGTGACGTCCCGCCCCGCGGCGGCGACGCCCGCCCCGACACCGCCGTCCGCCGAACCCCAAACGCAACCGCCCCCGCCAAATCCGGAAACCAACACCGTTACCCTGCCGCAATCCGTTGGTGCGGCCGACACGGAGCCCCCCATGAACGACAACGCCACAACCCACGCGCTCGACGCCGACCGGACGGACGAAGTTCCATTCGACCTGTCCGCCGCCCTGAAACGGTGCATGAATAACCAGGCGTTTCTCGACCGCCTGCTGGAAAAATTCGCCGTGAAACTCGAACAGGATGTCGCCGAGCTGCTGCGGCATGTTCAAGACGCCAATCCGCAGAAGATCGCCTTTATCGCCCACACGATCAAGGGGTCCGCGGCGAATCTGTCGGCCGAACCGCTGCGGCAGGCGGCGCTGGCGACGGAAGAGGCGGGAAAGAAAGGCGATTTCACCACCATCCCCGCGCTGGTGCAAACCCTGACCGAACAGGCCGCCCGATGCCGCGAATTCGTGGCGGCCCGGACGGCCTGAAGGCCGTCAGACTGTACGATAGCGACAAGCGACAAGTGACAAGAGAGGGCAACGCTGTCTGAATTCGTCGCTCTCGCTGGACAACGATGGTTTTGAAAGACAAAATGTTCCTTCTCTTGTCGCTTGTCACTGGTCACTTGTCGCTGTCCTGACAGTCTAACAGCCTTTTGTATGAGGAACGGCTATGAACGTACTGACGGTAGATGACGACGATATCGCGTTGGAGATGCTGAACATGGCCTTGGAACAGTCGGGCTATGAAACCACCAGTGCGCGCAACGGCCACGAGGCCATGGCGATTCTCCGCAGGGGCGAACATCGGTTGGTCATCACCGACTGGGAGATGCCCAGCATGGACGGCCTGGCGCTGTGCAACGCCATTCGCCAGGAGGACCTGCCCACCTACGTGTACACGATCATGCTCACGTCGCATCACGGCGTGGACCAGGTGGTCGAGGGCATGAACGCCGGCGCCGACGACTTCATCGCCAAACCGTTCAGCCCGCAGGAACTCACCGTCCGCGTCCGCGCGGGCGAGCGAATCCTCTCCATGGAAACCCGCGAAGTCGCGATTTTCGCCATGGCGAAACTGGCGGAGAGCCGCGACCCTGAAACCGGTTCGCACCTCGAACGCGTGCAGGAATACTGTCGCGCCCTGGCCAAACACCTCGGCGCCGTCAACAAGCCCGGATACGAGGTGGACGTCCAGTTCATCCGCACGATCTACCTCACCAGCCCGCTGCACGACATCGGAAAAATCGGAATTCCCGACTCGGTGCTGCTCAAACCAGGCCGGCTGAGCGACCGCGAATTCGAGATCATGAAAACGCACACGCGGATCGGCGCCGAGACGCTCGACGCGGCCGTGCGGCAATTCCCCGACGCGAAATTCCTGATGATGGCGCGGGACGTGTCCCTGGCGCACCACGAACGGTTCGACGGAACGGGCTATCCGCGGGGATTGGCTGGGGCGAACATCCCGCTGAGCGGACGCATCGTCGCGGTGGCCGACGTGTACGACGCGCTGACCACCAAACGCGTCTACAAACACGCCTTCGCCCACGATCTGGCCAAGGCCATCATCCTGGAAGAAGCCGGCAGCCACTTCGATCCCGAAATCGTCTCGGCCTTCCTGGCCATGGAAAACGAATTCATCCGTATCCGCGAACATTACGCCGAAACCGCCCAGGCGGCGTAGCGTGGCGCGGGCGTCCCGCCCGCGTTAACGGGCCATTGCGGAATATGCTGCCTGCCGGCCAGCGTTTGCGCGGGCGAGACGCCCGCGCCACGAGTTCACTTCAGCAGTTTGCCGGTGAATGTTTCCACCGGGAACGCATTGCCGGGGTTATGGAGGCGGACGTTCCGGTGGGGAATGTGGCTGATGCGCTGGAGGATGCAGGTCAGGTTGGCCAATTCGTCCATCTGGGCCTCGGTGGGAGACTTTCGCGAAAAGTCGCCTTTGAGCCCGATGGCGATGCAGGCGAACTCGGGTTTGGTCGCCGGCGTGGCGGATTGCTGACGCCAGAGATCCGTGGTGCGGACGACCGGACGGCCGTCGCGGGTGTCGAGAATGAAATGGGCCACGCCCGTCGCGTCTGCGTCGGTGAACGTGAAGACGACAATGTTCTTCCACTCCGCCGTCGGAACGTTCGTGTTGAAATCCGTTTGCGGACTCAGGGCCGTCAAGTCGGCCCGCGTCAACGGCAGCGGGGCCGCGCTTTCAAACAACTTCATGGCCAGCGTGCCGATGGTCATCGCCATCGCCAACGCCGCCAACACCCTGACCGTCCGTGATCCTGCCATATCCACATCCGCCCGCCGCCGAAAAGGCCCCGCGTCCCGCGAAAACCTGCCCAGCCGCAACACCGTAACGTTTTATATATGACGCCTATCGGCAAATGGCAAGAAGGAACAACAGGGTTTTGACGAATCGAGAAATTTTTTTTCATCCTCCCCGACGGCCGGGTGTAGTCGGATTTTCTGGCAGGATGGTTTTGCGCGGAAACCAGCCATGCTTCGCCTGCCAGAAAATCCAACCGCGCCCCCCGACGGCCCCGACGGCCGTCAGGAAAAATTTTCGTCTCGAATGCCGGTGCCTCGTCACTCTCTCGCCGTCACGCGGCTGCGCAACTCCGGCGGGGGGCCGGTCAGGGCCTGGTCGAGGTGTTCTTGTGTCACCTCGAACACCAGGATCGCGTGGTTGATTTTTTCGACGGGCTCGCAGTTCGTTCGTAAATACGCACAAAGCCGCGCGAAGCGGTAGTGTTCGTGGTCGGGCAGGCTTTGGAGGGTTTTCATCCACTGGTTTGGCGATTGGCGGATGAGGGCGGCCCGGGCGGCGGGGTCGTTGGCGGTTTCCTCGAACGGGCGGGCCTGGGCGCGGAGCTGCTGGTAGGTGGTTTCGTACTGGTCGTTCCAGGGGCCCATCGGGTGCGGGCGGCAGAACGTCACCTGCGACGCGCTGAGGCAGTACGTGCCCGGTTTCAGCGGCCCCCAGTCTTTTTGGCCGGGAGTTCGCAGGTCGAAAAACGAGGGCAGTTGCGTGGCGTCGATTCGGTAATACGCCGGCAACCCGCTGCCGAAGTAGGCGAAGTACATCCGTTCGTCAGGCCGACGGGCGCGGCGGTCGTCAATCCATCGCTTCAGGGCGGGCAACTCGCCGCCCCAGTCCTGCGAACTGTCGCCCAGAACCCGCCAGCCCCGGTCAGGTCCGCCGACGAACTGATTCATGTACGGCACGTAATTGGGGAAGTCGTACAGCGTCTCGGCCGCCAGCAGGACCGTCAGGGCGATCGGCAACAGCCGCCAGCGTCGCGGCAACGTCGCGGCCGCCCCGATCAAAATCACCAGCGGCGCGTACACCGGAAGAATGTGGCGATGTCCGATGTTGATGTTGCTCGCGCAGGCGGCCAGGCCGTAGATCAGGACGAGGGACCATAGCGGTGCGGTTTCGTGGATGGAAGAAGTGACAAGCGACCAGCGACTAGCGACAAGAGAAGGCGAGGTTTGGTTTGCTTCGTTGTTCTCGCGGGAAGCAATGGTTGTAGAAGACAAAACGTTCCTGCTCTTGTCGCTTGTCACTTGTCGCTTGTCGCTTCGTCCGCGCCAAACGACGATCGCCGCCGCCAGCGCGACGGTCAGCAGGAGCAGCCAACTCAGCGGATTTTTTACGGCGAAGCAGAACGGGAAGTAGGTTCGCCATCCGGTGCCGCTGTAGTGGCCGGCCATGAAGCTCATGCGGCTGTCGGCGTGGGCGAGGGTGTAGGCGACGCCGTGGAGGTAGGCTTCGGGGAGCAGTCGGTACTCGGAGGCGAGTTTAAGCGTGCGTGCGGCGGCGTTTTTTTCGGCGAGGCTTTGCCAGGACTCGATGAGCCGGTCGTGCGGTCCTGGGTCGGGGATGGCGGCGTGGCGAAATCCGTAGGCCGCCCACACGACCGTCGCGGCCAGCAGGGCCTGGGCGGTTAACACGGCGGCCATGCCCGCCAGCCGGCCCGGGCGCGGCGAAAGCGTGCGTGTCCACAGGCCCGCGGCGAGGGTGAGGCCCTCGCGACTGAGCAGCCTCGCGACGAGCATCACGCCGATCACGCCGACGATCAGCGGCCCGGAGGATTTGGACAGCAGCAGCCCGCCGCACGCCAGTCCGCCCGCGAGCACACTCGCCCACGACGCCCGCCGCAGCGACCGCCACACCAGCACCGACGCCAGCAGGAACATCAGCGAGGCCGTGAGGTCCGAAACCGCCAGCCCGCCGTACGCGAGGAACGTCGGGCTGAACGCGAACGCCGCCAGACTCAGCAGCCCGCCCAGCGGCCCGTAGCGGCGAAAGGCGATGACGTAGACGCACGCCCCCAGCAGGGCGGCAACGGTGGTCATTCCCGCGCGGGACAGCCTCAGGATGTGCGTCTGGTCGTTCCCGCTGCGGTAGAGCAGGTGCCGGCTGACGTCGTACACGTGGGACACCGGCCAACCTGGCGCTTCGCGAACGTCCGCCTCGAGGCCGTCCATGATCAGCGGCAACGCGGCCAGCCGCTGCGGCAGCGAACCGTTCTCCGTGTGCAGCCGAAACTCGCCGGTGGTGAAATAACTGTACCCGCCCGCGATATGCGTCGGTTCGTCGAACATGGGGCTTTTGTCCCACAGGCTGGCGCAGCACAACCCCCAGAAAACCGCCACCAGCGCGACGGCGGCAACGTGCGGCCAAATTTTTCGGAGGCGCGATGAGGACATGACACGACTGTACTATGCGGCGAGGATGCGTTCAAGCGGGATCATCCCGCGGGATCATCCCGCCGCGGCGCGGCCGTTTTGTCGCCGGGGGCGGCGATGGGCGGCCGCGGCGGGCGGCGCCATTTTTCGTGATGTTGCCGGTTTTCGCGACGAGGTTCGTTTTACGGTCATCTCCGGCGCAGTTTTTTCAATGACTGTTTTCAGCCGGACATTCATGGCGTCGAGAATTTTGGCGGCCCGGTCCACGGTGATCCCGAAATACTCGTTCCGCTCATCGCGCGACACCTGCGACTCGTGAACGTCCAGCCGCTTGGCCAACTCCCGCTGCGAAATCCCTTGGGAAATCCGCAACGAAACCAGCAGCAAGCCCAGACCATGCAGATTGTCCCACTCCGGGAACTCCCCCCGCATGATCCGCTCGTAATACTCGGTTTCCTCTTGCAGCCCCATGTGAAAACACATCGCCGGATCTAGGAGCCGCTTGATCTCCTCATCGGAGAAGCCGTCTTTCTTCAGCCGTTCCCTATGCTCCGCAAAACTTTTGCGGTTTTCAGCGAGATTGGCCACTGCCTGCTGATATTCCGCTTCACTACGAATCACTGCACACCTCCGTATCGGAGTTTTACGATTCCTTTGGGCTTGCCGCCATCTCGCGACTGGCGAAACGCGGAAGGAAACTCTAACGGACGTCCGCTCCTGTCACGGATTCCACTGTCGATACCCCGTCCCGGCGCATACGGGTAAAGCTCGACACGATAACGATGCCACATGGGCAACTGCTCTTTCGAATATCCTCGATACGGCATTCTCGAATCCTGATCCCACGTCCATATCCTATACGGATCAAGCAGGTTTAACTTTCTCTCCAAGTCGCCGGTGCGCCACGACTCGAAATCACACACAAAGTACCCGTCGATGTCGCCGGGATGGTTATTGTCTTCCGCGAACGAACCATCCACGAAAATCTCGCGCACGCCCACCTGCCAAAGCTGCCTCGTCAGGATTTCCAGGTTGTTCACCAACTGCCTGCGCCAATCGACATCCCAAAGCGAAAACTCTCCAAGGTCGTCCGGCCCAAGGACCAGCACGGATTGCCGGAGTTCCTCGAACGAAACCTCATACTCGCCGGGCGGCAACAGGCCACCCGACGCAAAAGCGGGAATTTTCAGTGTCCGCATACCGTATCGTGTTCTTCTATTTGACACTTTAGTCAAACTTGACATTCTTGTCAAGTCACTTCTTCTGCTGGTCACTTCTTCTGCTGGGCCTCGATCTTGCCGAGTTGTTCGATCAGTTTTTTGATGTCCGCCGCCTTGGGGTGGTTGGGGTCGTCGGCGACGATTTTTTCCAGCGTGGCCCGGGCGTCTTTGAATTTGCCGCAGTTGGCCTGGAGGATGGCGACGTCGACCTTGGCCCGCAGCGGGTCGCGAAGGTTCGCCAGCGCGGCGCGTTGGACGAGAATGCTGTGGGCTTTTTTGTACTGGACCTCGAGGGTTTTGGCGGTCGCCTGGGCCATCGTAAGTTCGGCCTGATGTTCCAGCGCGGTTTCGAGGTAGTGACTGGCGTTGTCGGGGTCGAGTTTTCGAATCTGCGGCACGAGGTTGTCAAGGGCTTTCGCGTTTTTCTGGGCCGCAGCCGCCTGTAGCTGCGCGAACTTGACCTTGACCGTGTGCGTGCGTTCCTTATCCAGCGCGAGGACCTTTCGGGCGGCGGCCTCCATTTTGCCCCACTCCTGCGTGGAGGTGTAGACCTCCAGGGCTTCGAGTTGGAATTCGAGGTCGTTGGGATCGGCGGTCTTGGCCTTTTCCAGGAACTTGTTTCGGCGGTCGAATTTTCCCCGCACGTCGTTGACATGTTCGACAAAATCGTCCACGGCCATGTAGCCGGCCCAGGAGTCCAGCACCGTTCCGTCGGGGGTGAGGATGACCAGGAACGGATAGCCGTCGCCGCCGTATTTTTCGAACAGCGCCTTGTTGGTTTTGACGTCGGGCGCTTTTTCGGAGCAGTCCAGGCTGGCGGTCACGAAGGCGGACAGGGCCTCTTTGCCTTTTTCGCTGGCGTAGACGTCTTTCTCGATCCGCCGGCACCAGCCGCACCAGTCGGTCGTGAAGTGGATGTAGAGCAGTTTGTTGTCCTGCTTGGCCTGGGCGAGCGCCTTCTCGAAT
>Ga0123353_10000492_pt1 | contig 48805 bp, 42 predicted proteins | sample TergutLab28metaG_3_FD_92763 | JGI IMG/M metagenome (GOLD analysis project Ga0123353, IMG submission 92763) | Labiotermes labralis P3 segment gut microbial communities from Petit-Saut dam, French Guiana - Lab288 P3 | ecosystem: Host-associated > Arthropoda: Insects > Digestive system > Gut ... | reverse complement strand
GCTCCTCGGTCAACGCTGTTGCTTCTGTATCTTCTTCATTTCCTGATAAATCCGCACCGGTAACATGAGAAATCACAGCGTTTTTGAGCTTTTCCTCAAATGTCAGCTCACGCTCTTCTTTCTCCGATTTTGCTTTTCTTTCATGCAGAGGAATAGCCGAGTCAATCATCTGCATTTTAAAATCGTTTGCAATTCTGTTCATAAATAATCCTTTCTCTTTTACATCTCAATCACAACATCATTCTGCGCTTTCAAAATCCCTTCTTCAATCAACAAACCGTTGATTTTCGTGCCGTTTACGGTTACGCTCTTCACTCCGCTTTCCGCGCCGTTCGGGTTGTTTATTTTAACGTTAAGCTCCCTGCCGCGGAATGTTTTCTTCATCTCAAACTCTTTCCACTCCGACGGGATTGACGGGTTGATTACCAAACCGCCTATCTCGGGACGCAGTCCCAGAATCCCCTCAACCGAGCCGACCATGACCGTCGACGCCGTACCGGTAAGCCAGTGCACGTGCGAGCGTCCCGCGAACGGACTTCCCTTGCCCTCCGTAAACTGCCCGTGCGCGTAGGGCTCTAAGATTCTCTTATCCGCGTCGTCGTTCATATAGGCAGGGCTTGAATTCCGCCAGTACTCAAAAGCGCGGTTTCCGCGTCCCAGCAGCGATTCCGCAAGAATCGCCCAGCCCTGCGGCTGCGAGAAAATGCCGCCGTTTTCTTTAACGTAACCGTTGAAGCAGACCATCAGCGCGCCGTCGAATGCGTGGTTAGCGTAGGGCGGGTTCATAACCTGTATTCCGTAAGGCGTGCTGAGCTCACGGTAAACGCTATCCATAGAGGTCTTCGCCTGCTCGTCTGACGAGAAGCCGGAGATAATCCCCCATGACTGCGGATTGAGCCACATCGAAGCTTCAGGGTCGGTTTTCTGCCCGATGATGTCGCCGTTCTCGCGGTAGCCGCGTATCCAGCGGTCGCTGTCCCAGCATTTACCGAGCGTTTCAGAGAGCTTGCCGCCTATTTCATTTAAATACTCCAGGTATTTATTATCGTTTTTATACTCTGTGAATATTTTCAAAAGTTTAATTGCATATACAAGCTGGAATGCCACGAAGATGCTTTCTCCCTGCTTTCCGAGGCGCAGGCAATCGTTCCAGTCGGCGTGAAGCCCCGCAGGCATACCGTGACCGCCGAGGTTGTTCATCGAGAAATCAACCGCGCGTTTTAAGTGCCCGTAGACCGTGCCGCCCTCTCCTTGTTCAGTTTTATCGGCATAATGAACAATTTCGTCAAGAAACGCCATGTCGCCTGTTTCGGTGATGTACTTGTAAACCGTCGGGAACAGCCACAGCGCGTCGTCGGCGCGGTAGGAATCGTGCTTTGTTTCGTTGTCGTAGGAAGCGTCGCCGGGCTTGTCTTCATGCGGGGGATTGTGTGTGTATTTTACAAGAGGCAGTCCCGCGCCGTTGCTCACCTGCGCGGAAAGCATGAATTTAATCTGCTCCTTTGCCATGTCGGGAGAGAGATGGATTATGCCCTGAATATCCTGCACGGTATCGCGGTAGCCGAAGCCGTTGCGCAGCCCGCAGTAATCGAAGCTCGCCGCGCGCGACCAGATGAAAGTAATGAAGCACTGGTAGGCGTTCCAGACGTTTACCATGTTGTTGAACTTGTCGTCGGGAGTTTTGACAATGAGATTATTAAGCTTCGCATGCCAGTAGCTTTTAAGCTTTTCAAGCTCTGCGTCTGCGTTTTTGATATCAGAATAGCGGGTTATAAGCTCTACAGCTTCCGCTTCCTGTTTTCCGGCAAGCAGAAAACAGAACTCCGCGCTTTCGCCCGCGCCGAGCGATAATTCTGTCTGCAGCGCGCCGCAGGAGTTCAGGCAGTAGTTCAGGTCGCCGGAGAGCCCCTTTTCGATGCCGACCGGGTTACCGTAATTGCGGTACTTGCCGATAAAAGCGTCTCTGTCGCCGCAGTATTTGTCTACCTTTGCACCCGCAAGCCCGAAGAAACGTTCATTGCGCGGGTCTTTAAAGTTTTCGTTATGTACCTGCTTGATAAAACTATCTTTAAAATAGGTCCGTGATATAAACTTCGTATACTGCAGATTCACCTGGTCCTGCTCATAATTCGGATGGTTGGTGAACTCAACAACGCCGGTCACGGACAGACTGCGCGCTTTATCGCTGCCGTTGGTAACTTTTACGCGCCAAACCTCATACTCTGCGCCGTGCGGAACGAAGTAGACGGTTTCCGCCTTTATTCCGCTGTACTCGGAGGAAATCTGCGTGTACGCGGTTCCGTGGCGGCACTCGGCTTTAAAAGTATCAAGCGGCTTGCACACGGGCGCCCACGACGCGCTCCAGAAATCACCGCCGTCATTGTCCCTGATGTAAATGTAGCGTCCGGGCATGTCGTTGGAGCCGCTGTTGAAGCGGAAGCGGGACAAGCGCCCGTTTGCGCCGCTCTTCACGAAGCTGTAGCCTGCGGCATTGTTGGAAATTATCGCGCCGTAAAGCGGCGAGCCGAGGTAGTTTGCCCAAGGCCCGGGGGTATCGGGGCGGGTTATGACGTATTCCTTGTTTTTCTCATCGAAATAGCCGTAGTTCATATTCATCGTATCCTTTCTGCACTTGAGTGCTTTGAAACAGCATTTTCCCCGGTTTACGAGGATTTAGTTTCAAGTTTTATTCCTCCGTTTTTATGTATTGTAAATTTTTGCCTAATGCAATGATAGCATGGAATTAATTATTGCACAAGGGCGGTTTTTTACACAAAGTTTGCGAAGATATTTTGTGCAACATGTATAGGGTTGACAAAAACTGGAAAAAATTGTAAAATTAAAGAGAAATGAGGTGTTAATTTGTTCGCAAGAATTAACGGCATGGGGCTTTTCGGTATGAACGCTTTCCCCGTCACTGCCGAAATAAGCACATCGGGCGGGAGCGTGCCCAGTTTTGATATAGTAGGGCTCGCCGACATGTCGGTTCAGGAAAGCCGTCTCAGAATCCGCTCGGCGCTCAAAAATGCGGGTATCGCCGTTAAGCCGCGCTGCACCGTTATAAACCTCACGCCCGCTTCTGTTAAAAAGATAGGCTCGCTCTACGACCTCACGATTCTTACGGCAGTCCTTGCCGCTCATGACGCAATTAAAATAGATGTGAAAGACTGCGCCTTTATCGGGGAGGTCTCGCTCGGCGGCGACATAAACCCCGTTCACGGCGCATTGACAATGACGATTGCCGCCCGCAAACACGGTATTCGTAAGATTTTCCTGCCGGCCGCAAACGCCCGCGAGGCAAGCGTTGCGGAAGGGATGCAGGTTTTCGCCGTGCGTAATATCCGCGAGCTCGCCCTGCACCTTATGAATAAAAGTTGTATAGAAGCACAGAAACCGTTCATTCCCGACGAACACCACACCACTGAGCTGCCCGACTTCGCCGACGTGAAAGGACAAGAAAACGTCAAGAACGCACTTGAAGTCGCGGCGGCGGGCTTTCACAACATATTAATCATCGGCACGCCCGGAACAGGCAAAAGCATGCTTTCCAAGCGGCTGCCGTCGATTATGCCGCGTATGAGCTTTGCAGAAAGCATCGAAACCACGCAGGTTCATTCGGTTGCGGGCATTTTGGACATGGGAAATCCGCTGGTGACGACAAGACCTTTTCGGAGCGTGTCACATACAACCTCCGCCCCCGGACTCGCAGGCGGCGGCACGGTTCCTATGCCGGGCGAGATTTCCCTCGCGCACAACGGCGTACTCTTTTTAGACGAGCTGCCGGAGTTCGACCGCCGAACGCTTGAAACACTGCGCCAGCCGCTTGAGAGCGGCGAAATCAACATAAGCCGCGCAAAAGGAAGCGCGAGCTACCCCTGCAAGTTCATGCTCGTCGCCGCGATGAACCCGTGCCCCTGCGGAAACTTCGGGCATCCTACCAAGTCCTGCTCCTGCAACGAGCTCAAAATTCAGAATTACCTCGGTAAAATCAGCCAGCCTGTGCTCGACAGAATTGATATCCAAATCGAGGCAGCGCCCGTCAGCTATACCGAAATCACCGATAAAGGGAAAGGCGAGCCCTCTGCCGATGTGCTTCGCCGTGTTGAGGCGGCACGGGAAATCCAGGCGCGGCGGTATGCAGGGACGTCGATTAAATCCAACGCCGATATCCCGACGAGCAGCCTGCAGGAAATCTGCAAGCTTGCAACCGACGCGGCAGAGATGCTGAAGAACGCTTTTTTCAAGCTCGGCTTGTCCGCGCGCGCTTACGACAGGATTCTCAAGGTTTCGAGAACGATTGCGGACCTTGATAATAAGGATTTAATCGAAAAGCGGCATATATCGCGGGCAATCCAATACAGAAGCCTCGACAAGAAATACTGGCGGGGTAATTGACATATCAGGTAATTTTTGGTATCATAATATATATTAAATAAACGTGTGAGGTTTAATTTAAAACAACATCCTCGCGAATCGGGGAAAACGTTGTTTTCATACCGCGTTTATCAAGAAAGGACATAGTTGGAATATGAATTGTGAAGTATTAAACGCAAACTATAGATTATGGTGCGAAAACGCCAAGTCCGACCCCGATTTAATTGCGGAACTGCGCGAAATTGAGGGCGACGGTGACGCTATACTCGACAGGTTCTACCGCGAGCTTGAATTCGGCACGGCGGGTCTTCGCGGCGTAATCGGCGCAGGTCCTAACCGCATGAACTATTACACGGTCAGAAAAGCCACGCAGGGGCTCGCTGATTATATTAATGAACAAAGAAGATGCAAGTCCTCCGTTTGCGAAAACGGAAATACCCCCCTTGCACCGGCGTACGTGGCGATTGCATACGACAGCAGAATAAAATCAGACTACTTCTCTCGGACAGCCGCGGAAGTGCTCGCCGGAAACGGCATAAAAGTGCATATGTACCGCGAGCTTATGCCGACGCCGATGCTGAGCTTTGCAGTGCGGTACCTGAAGTGCGACGCGGGCATTAACGTCACCGCAAGCCACAATCCCGCTAAGTTCAACGGTTACAAGGCTTACGGTGCGGACGGCTGCCAAATCGGCTCGGAGGTCGCCGACGCCGTGCTTGCAATCTGCGGCAAGCTCGATATTTTCAACGGTATAAAGTCGCTGGACTTTGAAGCCGCGCTTGAACGCGGCTTGGTCAGCTACATTGAAGACGAGGTCGCAGAAGCGTATTACGATGAGGTTAAAAAGCAGGCGATTCACCCTGAATCCAGCCTTGAAGCGGGCTTAAAAGTCGTCTTTACGCCGCTCAACGGCGCTGGGAATAAACCCGTGCGCCGGATTCTCAGCGATATAGGCATTACCAACATCACCGTCGTGCCGGAGCAGGAACACCCCGACGGTAACTTCCCGACCTGCCCGTATCCGAACCCCGAGTTCAAGGAAGCGCTGGAGCTCGGGCTAAAACTATGCAAAGAGGTGAAGCCCGACCTGTTGCTCGCCACCGACCCAGACTGTGACAGAGTAGGAATTGCAGTTCCCTGCACTGCCGAAGACGGCGGTGCTGACGGGGACGATTATGTGTTGTTTTCGGGCAACGAAACCGGCGTCATGCTGCTTGAATACATCGCGCGGGAACGCATCGCAACAGGCACTATGCCCGCAAATCCCATTGCTGTGAAATCAATCGTCACAACGACCTTAACCGAGGAAGTCGGCAGGGAGTACGGCGTTGAAATAATAACCACGCTCACCGGCTTCAAGAACATCTGCGGCGTGGTCGCGGAGCTTGAAAAGACAGGCGGGGAGGAACGTTTTCTCTACGGCTTCGAGGAGAGCTACGGCTATGTTTCGGGCACGTATGTGCGGGATAAGGACGCGGTTGTCGCGTCTATGCTTATCTGCGAGATGGCGGCGTTTTACCGCTCAAAAGGCATTTCGCTCATACAGGCGCGCGCAAACATGTACGAAAAATACGGCGTTTTTAATGATTCTGTCGATAATTTCGCCTTTGAGGGCGCCTCCGGCATGGAAAAAATGGGAAAAATAATGAAGGGGCTGCGCGCTCCTGAAAACTACCCGCGCAAAATCGCAGGAATTAAAGTCATGACGTTCAGCGACTTTGAGTCGGGCATGAAGCTTGACCTTGCGAGCGGCGCGGAAACCTCAATCAACCTGCCGAAAACCAACATGGTTATATTCGGGCTTGACGGCGGCGCAACCGTTGTCGTGCGCCCGTCGGGAACGGAACCCAAGATTAAAGTTTATTACACGACAGTAGGCAAGACGCAGCAGGAGGCGGAAACGATTCGCGAAAAACTTGCAGCCGAAATGTTCAGGTTTTTCAAGTAAAAAGCACGTCAAACAGGTTAAAATAAATAAAACCGGAGAAAACGTTGTTTTCATTCCGATTTTATGAAGAAAGGACTTAAGAAAATGATTGAAGCAGCAATTATGGACATGAACCCCGCTACCGGCGTAGGGCTCGGTGTCGGGGTCGCAGTCGCCGCGGTCGCGCTGGCAGTTTTAATCGTGCTGACGGTTATCGATAAAAAGAAGAAAAAATAAGGGGTATGCAAGAACCTCTTTCAAGCGCTGCTGAATCGGGGAAAACGTTGCTTAAAAGCGTGCCGGTATAAGGGGTATGCAAGGGCCTCTTTCAAGCGCTGCTGAATCGGGGAAAACGTTGCTTAAAAGCGCGCCGGTAAGGGAAGGACTTATTGAAAGTATGAAATATATTGTCACTGCGGCACAAATGAAAAAAGCGGAGCAGAACGCCGACCGCAAGGGGATTACTTTCTCTGCGCTCATGGATAACGCGGGCGCCGCCTGCTACAGGCAGCTTGTGCATATATTCGGCGACGTAAAAGACAAAGCTTTCGTCGTCTTGTGCGGGCGCGGAAACAACGGCGGTGACGGGATTGTCCTCTCGCATAAAATCCGCGAAAACGGCGGAATGGTGCTCTGCATTTTCGTGACGGATTTGCCGAACTCCGCCTGTGCCCGGGAAAATTATACCAAGTACTGCGTGCATGGCGGCAGCGAAAGTGTCGCCCTTGACACCGCGCTCTACACCCACCGCGAGGACGTAGTCAAGCAGGCGCTCACCAACTGCGATGTGGTCGTCGACTGCGTGTTCGGAACAGGTTTTATAGGTGAGCTTGAGCCGCGGCTGGCTGCGCTTTTCCGCTTCATAAACACGAGCTTTGAGGGGCTTAAAATATCCGTTGACGTCCCGAGCGGCATTAACTCCACCACGGGCGAAATGGCAGAGCGGGCGTTTCTTCCCGATGTCACTTTCATGCTCGGCGCAGCGAAGAAAGGACTTTTCTCACACCCGGCTTTTGATTCGTGTGGGGATTTGGTGCTGCTCGACATAGGAATCCCCGACGACTGCTACGAAGAATATGAGGGCGTATTCATAGACGAGGATATTCTTAAGCAGATTCCGGCGCGTAAAAAAAGCTCGCACAAGGGCAATTACGGCAGGCTGCTTAATATTGCTGGAAGCGAGCAGTGTATCGGCGCCGCGCTGCTTTCCACCAAAGCCGCGCTTAAGTGCGGTGCGGGACTTGTCACGCTTGCAAGCGTGCGTGAAGTCTGCCGTGCGATTGCCTCAGCAGTTCCCGAGGCGACGTACCTGCCGCTTTATGCGGACGCTGACGGCTTCGCGGACGGCGAATCAGCGGAAACCGTAAAGAGCAGGCTTGCGGGTTTCGCGTTTAACGCTGTTGCGCTCGGCTGCGGGCTCGGCATTACCCAGCACGTCTGGGAAATGGTAGAGGTTGTGCTCAAAAACTGCAATTGTCCTGTTATTTTAGATGCAGATGGAATATATTTGCTGAGCCTTAATATAAATGTCTTAGAGGAAAATGACAGGCTTCGGATAATTACGCCGCACCCGTTGGAGTTCAGCAGGCTTACCGGCATGTCCGTCGAGGAGATTCAATCCGACCGCATAAGACACGCCCGCGACTTCTCAAAAAAGTGGAACACAGTCACGGTACTAAAGGGCGTAAATACGGTCGTAGCTGCTCCCGACGGGCGGGTTTTCATCAATATCACGGGCAACCCCGGCTTGGCAAAAGGGGGCTCGGGCGATGTTCTGACGGGTATGATTGCCTCTTTTATCACGCAGGGAGTAAGACCGCTCGAGGCGGCGATGCTCGGCGTTTATCTGCATGGACTTACTGCCGACGAGCTCGCGAAAACGGTTGCGCTTTCGGGGATTATGGCGGGGGATATTGCGGAGATTCTGCCGGTCGTGATGAAGAGCTTGATGTGAATTCCGCAGGATAACGCGCATGATGTCCTGCCGGCCTCTGTCATTATTAATTAACGGAGGCTTTTTTATGAAAAAATTCAGTTTGATTGTTTTAGCAGTTATTGCACTTGTCTGCACTGCCTGCAACGGAAACGTAAACCCCGATACCCTTGATTTTGACAGGTCGTATTCGTTCACTGCCGCGCTGGAATACAACGGCAGCTCCTCCACCGCGCAGTTCACCCGTCTTGCCCCCGATGAATGGAGCGGGACGCTGACTGAGCCGTATGCTTTACAGGGCGTTGAAATCGTCTACACGCCGCTCGAAATGTCTATATCTTATGCGGGTTTTTCGGTTGATTACGGCGACGCACCGCCCGACATAAACGTCACTGCGTTCATGATGCTCTGTGCGCTTGAAAGCGCGTTCAAAGGCGACGGCGTAACTGTTACAACAGGTAAAGATTGGGTTGAAATCACGGGCAGAACCGACGGCGATACTTATGTTTTAAAGCTCGACAGAACAGGGCTTCCCGTATCTCTTGATGTTCCGGGCAGGCAGCTTAAAGTTTCGTTTACTGATGTTTCGGTGAAAGGTTTTTAGCGTCTTTAAATCTCCATGGTATATTTTTCCAGTATTCTCCCGCATAATCAATTCCCACCCGCGCAAGCGTTATCAATTCCGGCTTGTAGCCGTCGTCCTCAAGCCAGAGCTCATTTGAATCAATCACACTTTCACGGTTGAATGATTTGTCAACACTTAATTTTTTCGTCAGCCGCGCGGGACCCTCAAATCCCTCGCAGCAGCGGATTAATACGGCTTGCGGAATGTCTTTCTGCCCGAAAACCACATTCAGCAGCCAGTGCATGCCGTAAATTAAATACACGTAATAAATCCCGCCCGCTTCGTACAAAACCGAAGTGCGCGGGGTTTTGCCTTTGCTTGCATGGCATGCCTTATCCTCCTCACCCATATAACACTCGGTTTCGGTTATGCGCAGTTTTAATATTCCGCCGTCTTCAAACCTGCGGCAAAGCAGCTTTCCTACAAGCAGAGGAGCCGCTTCAAGCGCGGTTTTATAAAAAAAGTCATGGTCGCGTATTTCCATTTTTTTCTTCCTCTAATTTAATTAAAACTACAAACAATATTGATAAACCGGAAAGGAATAAGTTTGAAAATAAACACAATTGAATCGGGGAAAACGTTGTTTTCATTCCACTTTTGTGAAGAAAGGACTTAATGAAATAATCATGAAAAAGAAACACAGAAACCCAACACTCATGCCACGAAATATCGAGTCAATGTCGCCTTATGACATGTGCGCGATTTCTGACGCTAAAAAAACCGACACCGTAATGAAAAAGCCGCGTGAGATGATTGCCGATATGGTTGCGCGCGACACGGACCCCAACGGCTCTTACACGGGCGTGCCTGTCAATAAAAACGAAAAGCCCGTACAGGACGCGGACGACCTTTAATTAATTTCAATTTTAAATACCACAGGATTCCCGCTTAAAACGTTTTTAGTTTTAAGCGTGAGTGCTTTTTCATCCCGCTTATAATTCGGCTTTTCGTCAAAACCTAAAATTTCTACGCTCTTGATAATCCCTGAAAAATCCGGTGAGCGCTCGGCGAGTGATTTGATGCGTATAACTCCGTCTTCGGGATACTTCAAAATTATTGCGTAAAGATTTGCACCGCTTTGCGTAAAGCGTATATCCTCGCCCGTGAACTGCTTTTCCGTGCCGTCTGTGTTATGCCCCTCTTTGATTTGCGTGGGACCCTCGCCGAAAGTGCGGAAGCTGTTTGTGCCGTATATCCCCTCGCCGTTTACGGCGAGCCAGGCGCCTATTTCGCGCAGAATTTTTACTTCCTCCTCGGGGATTTCGCCGCTCGCCTTAGGCCCGATGTTGAGCAGCAGTGAGCCGTTTTTGCTGACAATGTCAACCAAATCGCACAGAATAGAACTGCTTGTTTTATAATGATTGCTTGCCGTATAACACCACGAATTTGTTGCGGCGCTTGCGCAGGTCTGCCAGAAATAAGGCTTCGCCGAGGCGAACTGTCCTCGCTCAATGTCAAGCACAGCCGAGCCGAACGCGAATGCGTCATGCTTGTAATTAATCGCGACAGGCGTGCCCCATTCAAGTCCGCGGTTATAATAATACGCTGCGATTTTCTTGAGATAGGGCTTCATTGCGGCAATCTGAACCCACCAGTCGAAATAAAGCACAGCAGGTCTGTAATTATCGATGAGCTCTGCTGTCCGCACGAGCCAGTCGTCCATGAATTCCCTGCTCGGCGTGTACTCGGCGGGCGGGTATAAATCGTGCTGGTCAAAATGCGCTTCGCCGTTTAAGAACCACCAGTGTTCAATTCTGTGAGAGGACGCGCAGAACCTGATTCCGCGTTGCTCGGCAGCGAGCTTCAGTTCGCCGAGAACGTCGCGCTTCGGCCCCGTTTCAAAGGCGTTGAAGCTTGAAAGGGCTGACTTGTACATTTGAAAACCGTCATGATGCTCGGCAACGGGCATTATATATTTCGCACCCGACTCTGCGAACAAGTCAAGCCAATCACCCGCATTGAATTTTTCGCCCTTGAACATGGGGATAAAGTCCCTGTACCCAAAGTTCTCGTGCATACCGTAGGTTGCAGTATGATGTTTATATTCGGGCGAATCTTTGATGTGCATATTGCGCGAGTACCACTCGTTGTTAAATGCAGGAACTGAGTATAAACCCCAGTGAATAAAGATTCCGAACTTGGCGGCGCGGTACCACTCGGGAACAGGCATATTTTTTAGCGAGTTCCAGTCGGCTTTATATTGACCGTTTTGAATACAACAGTCAATGCGCTCTAAATATTCCTGCTTATTCATAGTTAACCGTTCCTTTTAATCTGATGTCGCGAGAAGAAAATCCTATTCGGATTTCATGCTTTCCGAGCGGTGCAACCCACTTTTCACCGTCATGATGTGCAAAGTGGGCGGGGGTAAGCGTGAACTTGAGCGTTTCTTGCTTTCCATATGAGAGGGTAATTTTTTTGAAAACACGCAGATTTTCCCCTACATATAATTGCACAGTTACCTTACCATCGCAATTCCCGATATTTTCAACTTTACAGCTGATGTGTGAGCCGAAGATGTCGTATTTGTAAACCTTAAACTCCGATAACTCAAACTGCGTATACGACAACCCATGCCCGAACGGGAACAGCGGCTCAATATCCGCAGCGTCGAAATGCCTGTAACCGACCTTATCCCCCTCTAAATAGCGCACTTTTCCATCCTCGCCGCCCGGGAATTCGCCGATTGAATGTGCGGCATAATCAGTGAGCTTCACGGCGAATGTTTCGGGCAGATGCCCGCTCGGATTTAAGCCTCCGAGCAGCACATCCGCGAGCGCGTGTCCCCCCTCGCAGCCCGCATAATAGCTCCACATGATTGCTTTTGCACGGTTTGCCCAGCGGCTCATATCAACGGGTGAACCCGCATGCATTACAATAATCATGTTCGGATTCACTGCGAGCAGCCGCTCAATCAGCTCGTCCTGCCGGTACGGCAGAATCATGTCCTCACGGTCAAAACACTCGCGGTCCTGCAAATGGTTCAAGCCGCCTATGAAGATTACGTTTTCGTGCTCGCCCGCAAGTTTTATTGCTTCTTCGCGTAAATCTTCATCGGGCTTCGGAGGATAGATTATAACATTATTGAGCTCCGGTGAAATGTCGTGCGTGTTCGGGTCGAAAAGCTCATACGTTTCCGCCGCATAACCCCGCGCATATGTCACCTCGCAGTTGCCGCCGAGCCGCCCGCTTATACCGAGCAGCGGGTGAATTTCATACAATACTTTAAGCTCCGCGCTGCCGCCGATTTCGGCATGAAAACGTGCCGCGTTATCGCCGACAATCAACAGCTTTTTAAGCTTTTCTGCATTAAGCGGAAGCAGATTTCCCTCGTTTTTGAGCAGAATTATCGACTCTGCTGCAACATTATACGCAGCTTTTCGGTGTTCGGGAATATTATAACAGCCGCGCTTGCGATTGCCGGAAAACATATTTAATTTTTCCATTAATCGCAGTACGTTAAGCACTTTTTTATCAATGTCGGCTTCGCTCACCCTGCCGTCACAAACGGCAGCGAGCAGCGGCTTCGCAAAATAATAATCGTCAAAGTCGGACGTGTATGACATTTCAATATCCATGCCGGCTTTCGCGGCTTCCTCGGTATCGTGGACCGCCCCCCAGTCAGAAACGACAGCACCCTCAAAGCCCCATTCGTCGCGCAGAATCCTGTCGAGCAGCTCCGTGCTGTGCCCCGCATAATGCCCTCGGAACTTGTTGTACGCGCACATCACGGTATGGGTTTTCCCCTCTTTGACAGCCGCCTCGAAGCCGGGAAGATAAATCTCGCGGAGCGCCTTTTCATCAATCTTCACATCAATTGTCATACGCTTTGTTTCCTGATTGTTCACCGCAAAATGCTTCACGCATGCCGCAACGTCGCTTTCTTGAATCCCGCGGATTAAAGGTGCTGTGATTTGTGCAATCAGGTGCGGGTCTTCGCTCATGTACTCGAAGTTTCGCCCGCAAAGCGGGGTTCGCTTTATGTTTATGCCGGGCCCGAGAATCACGTCTTTGCCGCGTCCGCGCGCCTCCGCGCCGAGCACCTGCCCTTGTTTATATGCGAGTTCAACATTCCATGTCGCCGCAAGCGCCCCGCCGCTCGGAAGATAAGTAATTGCATCATTTTTACCGCAGGGAACCCATCGGTCGCGCATAAATTCATTTCGCACGCCCATGGGCCCGTCGGAAAATTTCAGCGGGGGGATTCCGAGCCGCGGTACGCCCGCAGTTTCAAAAATCCCCGCCCCGTGAATCATGCCGATTTTTTCTTCGAGCGTTAACCGGGTTAACAATATTTCAATTTTATTCATAGTTGCCTCTATAATTTTACTTCCACAACATGTTCCTCTTTAGTTACCATAATAATCTTAGAAGGTTTATTTGGCAATTCAATTGTAATCGTGAAATTGTCGCGGTGTGCTTTAATCGTAATTGCATCGTTGCCATTTACATCAGGAATAGTACACTGTGCAATTCCATCCTTTGACATATAAATTTTCAAATTTGCGCCGTTTGCATAATCATAATCGGGACGATTATCAACGCTACCCATCGGCAGAACCGTGCCGTCACGAACGTAAAGCGGCATTGAAAAATAATCATATTTATCCGTATACCAGCGCCCGCCCTCGCGTACATCGCCGCTTAACAAATGCGTCCAAATACCTTCGGGCAAATAATAATTAACCTCCCCGCTTTCATCAAATACGGGCGCGACGAGCAGACTGTCGCCGAACATATACTGCCTGTCAAGGTAGTCGCAGGCGGGGTCGGAGCTGAATTCAAAACTCATCGGACGCATGACGGGAATACCCGTCTTGTGCGCTTTCACAGCCATTGCAAACAAATACGGCATTAAGCTGCACTTTAACTTAATAAAATACGCTAAAACCTCGCTCGCCTCGTCGTCGTAAGCCCATGGCACGCGGTAGCTCCCTGAACCGTGAAGCCTTGTGTGCGTTGAAAACGCGCCGAAGCCTATCCAGCGTTTGTAAACGTCGGCGGTCGCGGTCATTTCAAATCCGCCGATATCATGGCTCCAGAACGAGAACCCACTCATCGCAAACGACAGCCCGCCCCGCAGCGATTCCGCCATTGACGGGAAGTTTGCGGAATTATCACCGCCCCAGTGCACGGGGAACATCTGCCCGCCCGCATGCGCGCTGCGTGCGAACAACACGGCTTCACCCTCGCCGCGGACTTCTTTCAGCAGATTAAACACGCACTCATTGTAAATATGCGAGTAGTAATTGTGCATACCGACGGGGTCAGCGTTATTATAATATTTTACGTCAATCGGAATCCTCTCGCCGAAGTCGGTCTTGAAGCAGTCCACGCCCATATCGAGCAGCGTGCGTAATTTATCGGTATACCACTTTGCGGCGGCGGGATTCGTGAAGTCGATAATTCCGATTCCGGGCTGCCAGTGGTCCATTTGTTTTACACCCTTGCCGTCTGCGCGCATGAGGTAATAACCGTTCTCGAGCCCCTCGCGGAAAAACTTCGTTCCCTGCGCTATATAAGGGTTAATCCAGACGCAGATTTTAAGCCCTTTTTCCTCTTTATAACGCTTCAGCATACCGCGCACATCCGGGAAAACCCCGCTGTCCCACTCCATTTCGCACCAGCGCAGCGCCTGCATCCAGAAGCAGTCGAAATGAAAAACGCTGAGCGGTATATCGCGCTGTGCCATACCGTCTATGAAGCTTGACGTGGTTTTCTCATCGTAGTCGGTTGTGAACGATGTCGACAGCCACAGCCCGAACGACCATGCGGGCGGCAGCGCGGGGCGCCCCGTTACGCTTGTATAACTCGTCATGATTTCCGCGGGTGTTTCGCCGTAGATAACATGGAAGCGCAGCTCCTCGCCGGGAACTGAGAAGCCGGTGTATGACACCTTCTCGCTCGCGACCTCGAAAGAAACGCTCGAGGTATGGTCAACGTAGACGCCGTAATTACGGTTTGTCATATAAAAAGGCACGTTTTTATACGAAATCTGCGACGACGTGCCACCGTCCTCGTTCCAAATATCTATGCTCTGCCCGTTCTTAACGAACGCGGAAAACCGCTCGCCGAGCCCGTAAACGCACTCGCCTACGCCGAGCGACAGCTCCGCTACCATGTAGGGCTTATAGTCAGCGAGCAGGTAGTTTTCCTTGGGCAGCATGGTGGATTTTTTGCGCCCGTACTTCATGTAGCCGATATTGCGGAAGCCGCAGGAAGTCAGTACTTTCCCGGCACCGGACTCTCCGGCGCCCGCTTCAAAAGTGAAACCGAATTCTTCGCGGTTCACGCGGACGGTCATCTTACCCGCTGTCATGACCGCTTCCTTGTCCGTGATTTTAATATCGACAGGGCAGGGCGAGATGTTTTTTTCAAGCTCCGGCTCCCTGCCGTTGTAACCCTCAAAATGGCGGCATTTTACGCCGATTGTATTCTCGTTTACAGATGTAAATTCAATTGTGAGCGTCGGCACGTCCACGGACTGCCCGCGGTTCATAATCGGACGGGAGGGACAGATTATGCGCATAGTATCAGCTTCCGCCTCGACCCTGTAAACCTGCATTGCGTACATTTCATTCGCATCTTCACTGCGAAGCCAGTAACCTTCAGTAAATTTCATATTTTATATATGTCCTTTCTTTAAAAGTGTTCTTTTTAATGCTTCGTTTTCCCCGTTTCACCACGGATAATTGTAAGGTTTTTGTATGTCCTTTCTTTAAAAGTGTTCTTTTTAGTGTTTCGTTTTCCCCGTTTCACCACGGATAATTGTAAGGTTTTTGTAAGTCCTTTCATTAAAAGTGCTCTTTTTAGTGTTTCGTTTTCCCCGTTTCACCACGGATAATTGTAAGGTTTTTGTGAGTCCTTTCTTTAAAAGTGCTCTTTTTAGTGTTTCGTTTTCCCCGTTTCACCACGGATAATTGTAAGGTTTTTGTGTGTCCTTTCTTTAAAGTGTTCTTTTTAATGCTTCGTTTTCCCGCTTCAAAACGGGGAAATCATAAGTCTTTTGCTAATTAGGGGCAGGGATTAAACCCCCGCCCCATTTCATTAACTGCGCGGTTTATTGTCCTGCTCTTACTTTGTCTTCAAGCTCTCTGCGGATTTGAGCCTGCCCCATGGTCCATTCGGTACATTGCTCAAAGCCGTAAGCATATGCATCACGTATCATCTGAGCAACAGCCTCCTCGAACTCCTCGTCGCTCTCCGCATAAATCGCTTTCCACGAGCCTTCTTTTATCGCTACTCTAACCTGCTCCCAGGTCATATCCAAAGCGGAATCACGCCTCGCCTTTGCGAACGGCGTGCCTATTGAAACAGCCACGTGCCCTTGATTTCTAAGGAACTCATCTGCCGTGACGACGCCCCCCGCCCAATCGCGCCATGACTGCTCTATAGGCGTGACGGGCTTATCCCGGATAGTATTGAGCCAGTGTTCCTGATTAAATGTATCGCCCGCGGCAGATTCCGGGTTCACGGCATCGCGGGTAAACGTAGTGTTGTTATGCTGAAACTCGCCGTCTTTGTACGCCTGCTCAACGCCGTTATAGGTAATAAGAACTCTTTTATCTTCACGCGAGATATAACCGACTTCTGTCATATAGGTATTTCCGTCTTCATCATAGTCCCAGGTTACGCCCTGCGGTCCGTAGTTGTATGTCAGTACACCCTCGGGCGTGCTGAGCCAGTTGATTATTTCCATGCACAGCTCCGGGTAGCTGGTTTGCGCGCCGATTGTCCAGACCCTGCTGCTGCCGTAAACATTAAGTCCCTCCACAAGATTAAGCTGGTCTGCCGCGGGTACGCACTGCATTGACCTGCCCGCCTCTAAGGTTTCAGTTTTATTGAAGTCTTCCGCGACAAAGGTGAAGATGTTCCAGAACGAAACGCCGTTTCTGTATTTCATCGTCGCGTCGTCAAACGTCTGCGTCATGGAGTCGGGGTCGTAGAGCCCCATCTGATACAGCGTGTTATAGAATTTCAGGCTGCGTATATACCAGCCGTCCGGTTCGAGGCAATTTTGAAACTCCTGCGTTATGACGTTGTAAAGCCCGTGCCCGAACTCCTCCCAGCCGTAGAGAGCGGCGGTGGACTTAACCATCATAACCATATCCTCGTCCCAGCATTTGAAAGAAGAAACAGCGTAGGTCGTGCGCCCGTCTTCCGTGAACGGCTCAAGCTCTTTCATCGCCGCTAAAACAGGAATAAAATCCTCCAATGTGTTAATAGGGGGACGTCCGAGCTCGGTATATAAGTCCCAGCGCAGATAAGGGTAATAAATGTGCGCGACGTGGTCGTCGGCATCCACCGCCACGTCAAAGCCGAAGCCGTAGAGCGTACCACCCGATATATCCTTGTTTTTCTGCAGTGCATACGGCATGTTCGCATAAATATACGGTCCGTATGTCTGCACCAAATCGTCCTCTTCCCAGTCGAAAAGCATACCCTCGGACACTGCCTGCTGATACTGGTTACCGTCACTGCCGAATATAACGATATCGCCGAGGTTCCCGCTTGCCATACGCGTAGCGAAAGTCCCGTCCAGGTCGTTTACAATTATAGCCCTGACGCCGAATTTCTCTTCAAGAATCTGCCCTGCCCAGCCGCCCTGAATCCCGGCGGAGTTTGCAGTCTGCGAATAAATCGTTATGTCGATTAAACCGCCGCTGTCGCCGGCGATACCGTCTTCCCTGCTGCCTGCACCCTCGCCGCCGCACGCCGCAAACAGTGAAAGCATCATCATCAATGCCAGAAAAAATGAAATTTTCCTTTTCATAAAACCCTCCTGAATAATATTTTAGCCTTTAACTGCGCCGAGCATTAACCCTTTTTGAAAATACCGCTGCATAAACGGATAAACAAGTATAATGGGAACAATCGTCGCCATTGCAACTGTGAGCGATATGACGCGGTTGTCAATCACGCTTTCCATGTTCAGCGAGCCCTCTCTCATGCGCGTTTCGATGTCAGACGCATTGGTTCGCAGATACAGGTACAGACGATGCTGCAGGGTATAAAGCCGCGGCTCGCCGCCCATAAGAATAATGGAGTCCATAAACGAGTTCCAGTGCCCCACTGCGCCGAACACCGATATGGTCGCAAGTATCGGCTTGCAGAGCGGGAAAATAATTTTCCTGAACGTGGTAAAATACCCCGCGCCGTCCATGAACGCGCTTTCCTCAAGCTCTTTCGGTATTGATTCAATGTATGTTTTAACAAGTATAATGTTGAACGGCTGAACGATTGCGGGAATAATATAGCCCCAGAAATTATTAGTAAGCCCAAGCATCTGAATGTTCACAAACCACGGAATCAACCCCGCGTTAAAATACATGGTGATGATGATAAAACGGTAAATAAACTTGCGCCCGAGCATTGCGTTCTTTGTCACCAAATACCCCACAAACGCGGAAGCGAGAACCATCGTAACAGTTCCGATGATTGTGCGCGCGATTGAAATGAACGCGGCTCTGCCGATTTCATTAACGCCGAGCAGCGCGGCATAGTTCCCCAGATGTACACCCTGCGGAAAGATGTTGATTCGCCCTACCGCCACCAGGTTATTATCGCTGATAGTATTGATGAACAGATAATAAAAGGGGAAAATGCAGATTAATGTAAACAGAGCAAAGAATAATCCGTTAAGTATTTCAAAAGTATAGCCATTTAAAACTATTGCAATGAAAGCCACGGCAAAAACTAAAAAAGGAAAAATGGTTAATCCCTCAATCCCTTCCCCTTGAAAGGTAACTAATACTGAAGTTATAAATACCGGCGGAACTGCAGCGACTAATCCAAAACCTAAATTAACAAGTATTAATCGCTTTTTTGATTGGTATTTAATTAATGAAATTATCAATAAGACAAATGATACTATTAATATGATTAAAAGTGCTGACAAAAAGGTTTTAACATTTTGGAATCTTTGTGACCACCCCAAAAGGAAATTTAATCCGCTATCATCTAACTTTCCCCATACGTTAAATAAGTTAAATTTGACGCCGAAACCAATATCAACCCAATTAAACAAAGAAAGTATTAATACCCCTGCTGCACCTGCTGATGTTATCCAAAATGCTTTAGGGCGGTTAAGAAAAGTCCATTCTCGGCGAATCATTGTTTTCATATTCATCCCCCCTACACTATCGTTTCGCCGCGCAGCCACTTGGAAACTCTGTTCGCAGTAAACAGCAGCGTCACGCTGATGATGGTCTTGAACATCCCGACTATGGTTGCGAGCGGTATATTTGGAGAGTTTGAGCCGATTCCTGTGTTGTATATGTATAAATCCAGCACTTCAATCGTTCCCCTGTTCATGTGGTTTTCAAAGACGAAGTACTGCTCCATGCCGTTTGATAATATATTGGCAATCGACAGCAATAAAAGCACAAAGAACGTCGATAGCAGGCCCGGAATTGTTATATGCCACATTCGCCGGAAGCGCCCCGCGCCGTCAACCGTCGCGGCCTCATAAAGCTGCGGGTCGATGCTTGAAATGCCCGCGATGTAAATAATCGCGCTCCAGCCGAGTCCTTTCCACGTTCCCCACAACCACATCTTGAGCCAGATATGTCTGCTGTCCATCAGATGGGCGGGCCCCGGTAGGGATTCAATGACGCCTATATTCGCGAGCATCCAGTTAAAGAATCCCTCCGTTGAGAAAATCGCGAAAGCCACGCTGTAAACGAGTATCCAGCTTATAAAGTTCGGGATTGTGGTGAGCGTCTGAACCACATGCCTTGGTCTATTAGCTTTCATTTCGGCAAGGAAAACGGCGAACACCATCGGAAGCCATGCCGTGGCTATTCCGATTCCGCTCATTGCGAAAGTGTTTGTCATCACCCGCGGTATATCCATGCGGACTCCGCGGTTGGTGAAAAGGAACTTGAACCAGTAAAACGGGTCGGAGTTTTCAAGCTCAACCGGGCTTTGAAACGCGTAGCGCCAGCCGAAAAGCGGCAGATAGGCGAACAGTGCAACCAACACCAAAAACGGCAGCATCATCAGAAACAGCCTGTATTTTGCGTCCATCGCCATGCGCGTGCCTTTCTCGGGCTTCGGGAGCACGAGAAAGACGGCGGCGGACAGTATTATAACGAGCACGAACATGATGTAAAACGCGGTAATACCGCCCGGTATCATCGGGCGGACACGCTCGGGCTCGTTAATAGAAGCCAGAATTCCGTATGTAGAGCGCAGGATTGTAACGCCCGCGATTCCCAAAACAGCTGAGCCCGCCGAAATCATTGCACCGAAGCGGCGCATTTTTATATTCCCCAGACTGAAGCACGCCGCAGTGCCGAGCCCGATTATAGCGAGCCCCGCGACAAACGCCCCGTTATATATGATGGAAACTGTCGATTGTTCAAGTCCCCAATGGGCGTTTCTCGGCAGCAGGGCGCGCTCAAAGTGCGAGCTTGTCGCCGAGGGTGAAACAGCGCAGGTGAACAGCGAATAGTTTTCGGATATTAATTCGCTTACCCGCGCGGGATTAAGGATTGGCAAGAACGCCGCCAGGCATACCCAAAGTATAAATACCCGCAGTATAATCACCAATACTGCCCAATTACGCGCCTTTTCCGTCATAATTATTTTCATTAAGTCCTTTCCTCACAAAAGTGAAATGAAAACAACGTTCTTCCCGATTCGGTTTTATTCATTTTTAAACTTGTTCTCATTAAGTCCTTTCCTCAAAAAAGTGGAATGAAAACAATGTTTCCCCGAGTCGGATTTATTTGTTTTCAAACTCTTATCTCTCGTAGAAATCAAACGTAATAACAAGCGTTTCAATCGGCGCTGAGATGTAGCTGATAAGAGGGCTCGCCGTAGCGTCGTCAAAGTGCCCGCTGACGGTTCTTCCCGCTTCAGTGTCTATGCTGCTGACCCATTCGTTGTAAAGATTTACCCTTGTGGTGGTGGGGTTGTCATTAGTGGTGTAAGGCTCTCCCGTAATTACTGCCGGTTCGCCGTTAATCAGCACTTCAGTAAACTCAATTATATAGCCGGGCCACAGGGTTTCGCCGTTCATGATTGCCAGCGCGGAGAACGCTATTCCCGCAGCGTGACCGTTTTCGGTGCCTGTGAAGTCGAGAGCCACTGTATAAGTGCCCGCGCCGGTAATCTCAGCGTCGGTAGGTACAATACCGGCAGCAATCCTTTCCGGTCTGTATATGTCGCCCACGCTGTATTCCATATCCCAGGAGCTGCTGTTGAACATTATCCAGGCGTACGCCTCATCTGCAGTGTATTCAAACATCGGTCTGTCTGCCGCACGAGTGAGATTCGCAGCGAGAACAGTTTCAGCATATGCAATAATTTCAGTAATTGTCATATCTGCGCGCGTTTCCACGCACAGCGACTTAAACAGCGCTGCTATCTTATCAATCGCAGGGTCGTCGTCACGGCGGGCTTTGATTTGATACGCAGTTCTGCAATACAAGCCGCCCGTATCCCATAAAGTAGTCGCGTAGCCGTATTTGTCGGAAAGTGCAAGGAAGTTTGTGAAGAAGCTGTATCTGTCGTCGCCGACATTGTCAAGAACGCCCCACTCGCCAAGCAGAATCCCGTAGCCCTGTTCGGTGAACTTTGAGAGCATACCGAGAAGATTATTCATTTCCTCGACTTCGGCAGTTGTTCCCCAAGCGGTTACGCCCGCCTGATCGCCGCAGTATCCCCACGGGGTATAGTAATGTACACCGAGTATGAGCTTGTTCGCTGGGTCAACAGGCATAACGTATCTGTCGTCCATAGTTCTGATAACGTCCGTGTTGTAACCCTTGACAAGCAGGAAACGCTCGGCGTTATTACCGCCTGTTGCCCGCACTGTGTCGATGAATGTCTGGTTGATTTTTGTCGTCATTTCGTAGCACTCGTCTTCAGTGAGCGTGCCCGGCGTCATGACGCCGTCAATCATGGTAAACGGCGTCCTGTCGTTGAGACGGTTGCCGAGCTCTTCGTTCGCCGACTCAAGCACCAGCCGCCCGTCGAAATGGTTGTATCTTTCGGCTATCTGCGTCCACATTGTCGTATAAATTTCCATTGCGAGGTCGCGTATTTCCTGCTCGGGATGCCCGAACATGCTCCACCAGCCGTGGTCCCAGTGATTGTTTACGATAACAATCATACCCGCGTCTATTGCATAACCGATTATTTCCTCAATACGGTCTAAGTACCGCGGGTCGATTGTAAAGTCCCAGTTTTCATAGTCAAGCTCGTTATTGACCGCAAAGTTCATTGCGTTAGTCCATGCAACGGGGACACGCAGAGTCGAGAAGCCTGCGGCTTTCATGCCATCGATGCTTGCCCGCGTGGTAACGGGATTCCCCCACATGGTTTCATAAACGCTCGTTTCACGCATGGGAATACGTTCCGAGCTGTCACAGGCCTCCATGGTGTTTCCGAGGTTTACGCCGTGACCCATGATGCGCGCCATCTCAAGCGCGGTCAAATCTGTAATCGGCATTGCGCGGAGCTCGCCGATTGTGAGCCCGGGGTCGTCGGGATTGTCGCGCTCTGCGCTTTTTTCGCTGCATGCGCCGAGCAGAATCACGAGCGAGAGAAGAACTAACAGCAAAGATTTACGAAGCAGTTTCATACCAAAATATTCCTTTCATACATGAACGCAGGGGCGACCTTGCATGGTCGCCCTTATGTACAATAAATAATTTATTTCTTTCTTTTTATAATTATGAAAATTACACAGACAACTAAAACCACGCCGATAATAATAAGCACTATCCTAATCGGGAAGCCGCTATCGTCAGCGCCGTCGGCAGCTTCCGCGGAGACCGCGGCCGCATCGTCTGCCGCATCACCGGCGGGAGCAAGCGCAAACGCACTGAAGTCGGGTCTGGGAGCGCCGTATTCCACGAACGCCATTACAACCTCAAGCTTAGAGAACTCGCCGATTCTTTCGTGCGATAAAACCACCGGGTCAGCTGCCCAGCCATTGGTGAGTGTAATGCGGATTCCGCCCTCGCCGCGCTCGTTGCTGACTTCGATGTTCTCTTCATTGAACATAACGTTTCTTTCGCCGTCAATCGTGATTCTCTCTATGTAAGCGTCGAGCCCGGAAGCAGATATGTCCATGTCGGTCTGGACAGCCAATACGTAGCCCCAGGACGCTTCACCGTGCGTGTTTGTTTCGCTGCCGAGGTCAACTGCCACAGAAAAAGGCGCGCCTACCGTAAACGCGGTCGGGAATTCGTCGAATCTGACCCAATCCATTTCGCCCTCTTCGTCATAGAAAGTTCCGCCGATGATTACGTTTCCTCCGGTAACGACAGGAGCAGCCACAGGAACGGCTTCAACAACGGCTGCACCGGCATCTTCACCTGCCTCGGTGACGATAAATGTAATTTCGATTGTCGTGAACTCATCAAGCTCGCCGACATCCAAAGGCTGCACATCTATGTCGGAATTCCATTTGTTGCAAATCGTGAGCCGCAGAGTGCTGCCTTTTTCCATACCCTCGTCGTTGATGAACGCCGCGCCCATCGGAATTTCGGCGCCGTCAAGCTTAAAGGAGGTGACCGCGGCGGTAAACTCCGGATAAGGAACGTTAGTTTCAATAGCCGCGTAGTTCTGGTCAAACTTCACAGGGCCGTCAAAGGTAATGGAAATTATGGCTTCCTCGCCTATTCCGAAAGTCGCCGCCGCCATGTCGCCGAGCTCCCAGCCGTTCACAGCTTCAAGACCGCTGTCCGTTCTGAAGCCGTCGTCAAGCTGCGCGGCAAACTGTGCGTTAAATGTTTCTTCCGCTGCGAAAGCTGTTCCCACAGGAATCAGCGCCGTAAGCATAAGTACACTGATAATAAATGCCATAACCGGCATCTTCCTCGTCTTGGTTTTCATAAGGTTTCCTCCAAAAATAATTAGTTATGTGTGCAAATAAAACTGTTTGAATTTTATCTGCTTAATGTTAAATATATCACAGTTTATTTTATTTGTCAATAGTTTTCAGCTCAAAATACAAATACCTGTGCATAGTGACGAATGAATTTACATTAAATAGTTACACTTGGATTTATTGACTTGTCAGAAATTTCATGCTATACTTATAGGACAAGTAAATTACATGAAAGGACAAGAAGCGAATGTTATATTCACACGAAGTAGAACAAATGTGCGTGGTAGCAAAGGGTGCCTCTCACGGGCCCGCGCCTATTCCTCAAGAGGGAAAGTGGACAAAGGCGTACGAAATCAAGGACATCAGCGGGCTGACGCACGGCGTGGGCTGGTGCGCGCCGCAGCAGGGCTGCTGCAAGCTGACCCTGAACGTCAAAAACGGCATTATCGAGGAGGCGCTGATTGAAACGCTGGGCTGCTCCGGCATGACGCATTCGGCGGCGATGGCGGGGGAAATCATGCCCGGGAAGACAATTCTCGAGGCCATGAACACAGACCTCGTCTGTGATGCGATTAACGTTGCGATGAGGGAGCTGTTCCTGCAAATTATTTACGGGCGCAGCCAGACGGCGTTCTCCGAGGGCGGACTGCCAATCGGCGCAGGGCTTGAAGACCTCGGCAAAGGCTTACGCTCGCAGGTGGGAACTATATTTTCGACACAGGCGAAAGGCGTGCGCTACATGGAGATGGCGGAGGGCTACATTAACAAGCTCGCCCTCGACAAAAACGGAGAGATTATCGGCTACGAGTTCTTAAAGGTCGGGAAAATGCTTGAGGATATACGGCACGGCAAGAGCCCCGACGAAGCTTATAAAGCGAATATAGGCACATACGGCAGATACAGCGATGCGGCGGGGTACATTGACCCGAGAGAGGAGTAAAGCATGAGTAATATAAAATTTGAAGGGCAAAACAGAAGACAAGGCAAAATCGACGCTTGTTTAAAAGAATATGGCATCGCCGACCTTGAGGCGGCGCGGGATTTATGTCTTGAAAAAGGCATTGACGTTGCCGAAATCGTAAAAGGCGTGCAGCCTATTGCATTTGAAAACGCAGTTTGGGCATACACGCTCGGCACTGCGATTGCCGTAAAAAAACTGGAACAATCAAAAGGTGATATATCCGCCTTAGGCGATTTTGGCTCCGCGGCTTCCGCGGCTGCGGCTATAATCGGCATAGGCTTGCAGGCGTTCTGCATTCCCGGCTCTGTCGCGGAGAACCGCGATGTTGGTCTGGGTCACGGGAACTTAGGTGCGATGCTGCTTGAAGAAGATAATAAATGCTTTTGTTTCCTCGCCGGGCACGAGAGCTTTGCAGCGGCAGAGGGCGCAATCGGCATTGCAAGAACCGCAAACAAGGCACGCAAAGAGCCGCTGCGCGTAATCCTCAACGGTCTGGGCAAGGACGCGGCTTATATTATATCGAGAATCAACGGCTTCACCTACGTTGAAACAGAGTATGACATTCCGACCGATGATTTGAAAATTGTGAAGGAAGTCGCTTTCTCGGACGGCGACAAGGCGAAAGTTAAAGTCTACGGCTGCGACGACGTCTGCGAGGGCGTAGCTGTAATGAAGAATGAGTCCGTGGAAGTAAGCATTACCGGCAACTCCACGAATCCCACGCGGTTCCAGCACCTTGTCGCGGGCACTTACAAGAAGTGGGCGACGGAACACGATAAGAAATACTTCTCGGTTGCAAGCGGCGGCGGCACAGGCAGAACCCTGCACCCCGATAACATGGCGGCGGGACCCGCTTCCTACGGCATGACCGACTCAATGGGGCGCATGCACGGCGACGCGCAGTTCGCGGGCAGCTCGAGCGTTCCGGCGCACGTTGAGATGATGGGACTCATCGGCATGGGCAACAATCCGATGGTGGGCGCGACTGTAGCCTGCGCGGTGGCAATATCAGAGGCATTTAAAGTCTGATAAACTCAAATTGATTATAAAATAAAAAATCCCGCTTTTCACAGCGGGATTTTTTATTACTTTATAATATTAACCGATAAACAACTGTCCCCAGCCTGTGCCGTCCTTGCCTACGCCCATGTGCGTGTAGCTCGGGTTCAGGATATTTGCGCGGTGTCCGGAAGAATTCATCCACGCATTTACCACAGACTGCGCATCTCTGAAGCCCTTGGCGATGTTTTCGCCGCAGATTCTGTAACCAATGCCGAAATCGCGGAGAACCGTGAAGCAGCTTGTTCCGTCGGGGCGGGTGTGCGAGAAGCGGCGGAGGACTTCCGTTGCGCGCACTTCAGCAGCGGCGCAGAGGTTTTCATCAAGCTTGAGTGCGGAAAGCCCTCTGCTCGTTCTCGCTTCGTTGACGTATTTTAAAACTTCCTCGGCATATGTAGAGCAAACTTGAGGCGGCTGTTCCGCGGGTTTGTCGGGCTCGGGCGGGCAGGTGTTGTTTACGCTGCAGTCGTTATTCGCGGGAGGGCAGTTATTAGTTGTGCAGTTATTCGCGGGCGGGCAGTTGTTTGCGGGTAAACAATTGCTGCCTGTACAGTTATTGATTATACAGTTGTTAGTTGTACAGTTATCTGCCGGTAAACAATTACTGCCTTTACAGTCGTTTATTATGCAGTTGTTAGTTGTACAGTTATCTGCCGGTAAACAATTACTGCCTTTACAGTCGTTTATTATGCAGTTGTTAGTTGTGCAGTTATCTGCGGGTAAACAATTACTGCCTGTGCAGTTGTTGATTACGCAGTTGTTTGTTGTGCAGCTGTTGTTTGCATTGCAGTTATTGGTTGTGCAGTTATTATTTGTGCTGCAATTGTTGGTTGTGCAGGAATTATTCGCCGTGTTGTTAAAGGGAAAGCAGGAATTGTTTGTGCTGCTATTGCTTCCTTTGTTGAAGAAGTTCATGTTATTCCCGAAGAACTTGGAAATCGGACAGCTTCCTGCGTTGCTGTTCGAGCCGCCTCCGCCGAAGAATGAGGCGAAATTCCCGAACGGACTGCCTGAACCTCTGTTAAAGAGGCTTGTCAGCGGGCACGATGCCGACGCCGTGAGACCTGTTGCAGAAATAAGTAAAGTGAAGATTATGCCCGTTATTAATGTCAGTCTAAGAGTTTTTTTCATCTTATCCTCCAATAATTTTCGGTTTTACACCGGATTTTTCTGCCAGATTAGTTAGTTGTGCTAAACATATGATACCAAAAAATCCTTTGTTTGTCAAGGTAAAATCGGGCTTTTTCTTTATGCAATTTATTACAAAAATGGAAAATTGAAATAATTAAAACTTTTTTCTTATAAACACTTGACAAGGCATATTCAAAAGTGTATAATATAATAGCTGTCGACTAAATGACAGTATGCAAGGTTTCAAAAACGGGAGTATAGCTCAGCTGGGAGAGCATCTGCCTTACAAGCAGGGGGTCACAGGTTCGAGCCCTGTTACTCCCAGTCCACCGCAAAACCTTGCGATATGGTCCGGTAGTTCAGTTGGTTAGAACGCCAGCCTGTCACGCTGGAGGTCGAGGGTTCGAGTCCCTTCCGGATCGGGACGACAGTTGACAATTGACAATTGATAATCGGCAGTCAGCAAAACCTTACTGTCAACCATCAGTTATCAGCTACCAACTGGTGTTGCGCCTCTGTAGCTCAGTCGGTAGAGCAGTGGACTGAAAATCCACGTGTCGGTGGTTCAATTCCGCTCGGAGGCATGATGTATAATTAACAATTGTATATGCGGAATTAGCTCATTTGGTAGAGCGCCACCTTGCCAAGGTGGAGGTAGCGAGTTCGAGCCTCGTATTCCGCTTCAAAAATAAAACGCCTTTAACAAGGCGTTTTTTTCTTTTGCAGACTGGGTTCGCATGATATTTATTATACTTGCGTGGTGATTTAAGCAATAAAACGTTTTATCAGCCGCGATGCGGAACTCGCCTCGCTATACGAATATCACTTCAATAAAAACGCAGCTTTCATGGCAATCTTCGGGCGGCGCAGAGCCGACAAAATTGCCGTCAAAGTTAATTCAACTATTGACTATTATACGGGATAAGTTTTGACAGGATATTTTCTCATATTGCATTTTTTTCTTGACGAGTTAATATAATTAAGAAAAAAATGTAATATGAGGTTTAATTATGTCTGAGTTAAAGCTCGACTTATTAATGTCTTATGACACAACGGGCAGCATGGCGCAGGTTATTGGAGCGGTACGCAGAAACATAGAGTCCTTTGTTAAAGAAATACACATCCTGGATGCTGACATTCGGATTGGGATAATCGCTCACGGCGACTACTGCGATAAGGACAATCCGTACACCATACGGGCGGTTGACTTTACAAAGGACACGGCTCAGCTCGTGCGGTTTGTCCGGGAAACCAAAGATACATACGGCGGCGACGCAGATGAATGTTATGAGCTTGCACTAAAAACAGCGCGGACGGAATTCTCCTGGGAAGCGGGACGCATAAAAATCTTTATTATAATCGGAGACGCCAATCCCCATAAAATCGGCTACAAATATGAAAGCCACACCAACACCATCGACTGGAAGAACGAAACCGGACTGCTGGCGGATATGAGTGTGCAGATATACGCCATTCACGCGCTGCCGGAAATAAGAACCGGTTCAAGGAAGTTCTATGAAACCCTTGCGGCAAAGACCGGCGGCAAGTATCTTGTCCTGGGTCAGTTCCATGAAATACTTGACATTATAAAGATGTCATATTACGGGCTAATGGGAGAGGAGGCTGTCAATCAGTTTGTAACCATTCTGCGTGACAACGGTAAAATCAGCCGCACAATGGCGCGTAACATTCAAACGATAACAGGGCAGGAAATAAGTGTTCAAACCGCAAAAAGCATTCAGGCTGACGGCTTGGTTCCTGTGCCCGAGGGGCGCTTTCAAATTATCGAAGTGCCCGAGAACTGTACAATCCGCGATTTTGTTGAGCTTAACGGGATTAAATTTAAAAAAGGACGCACTTTTTATGAACTGACTAAAGCTGAAACGGTACAGCAGTATAAGGAGGTTATACTTGAGGATAAAGAAACCCGCGACCTTTATACCGGGGCGCAGGTTCGCGAGTATTTAAAGCTGCCGCCCCAGATTGCGGGCAAGGGGTCAAACGACAAGGTTTATGCGGATAAAAAGCGCGAATACTGCGTATTTGTTCAATCAACATCCGTCAACCGTAAACTAATCGGCGGAACTCGTATTTTATATGAGCTGGACGATATAGACTAAAATAAAAAGGCATCCTCAGCGGTGCCTTTTTGTTTTTGCTGCTTATTCGTCCCACCGGAGCTTCCCGCCGTCCATAACTGCGGTTTTATCGGCAACCCCGCGCATAACGTCCATGTCGTGCGTTACGATTATAATTGTGTGCTTGCCTTTCATCTCGTTAAGAATATCCACGATTTCTTCTGTCAGCTTCGGGTCGAGCGCGCTTGTCGGCTCGTCAAAGCACAGTATGTCAGGCTCGAGCATGAGCGCGCGGGCTATTGCCGTGCGCTGCTTCTGTCCGCCGGACAGCTGCGACGGATAATTGTTTTTCTTTTCAAGCAAGCCAACTTTTTCGAGAATCTCCTCGGCGTGCGAATAATCTTTTTTGAGCAGCCTCGGCGCGAGGGTTATGTTCCCGAGCACTGTATACTGCGGAAATAAATTATAATCCTGAAAAACAAGCCCGAACGTGCCGCTTGTTTTTCCGTTGATTAAAATACTGCCATTGTCGGGCTGTTCAAGCCCGTTGAGCAGCCTAAGAATTGTAGATTTCCCGCCGCCCGACGGCCCGATGATTGCGAGCGTCTGCCCTTTTTCAAGCGTGAAGCTCACGTTGTCAACGGCTTTAACCGTACCGAAAGACTTGCATAAATTACTCACCTGTAGCACGTTTCAGCCTCCTTTCAAAACGCCCGAACAAAAGCGTGATGATTGCCGTCGCCGCCAGGTAAAACACCAGCGAGTAGAACAGCGGCCATATCATGCCGAGATTCGCGTATCCCTGTGCCCGCATGAGTATTTCGCTCACGGCGACCACCCTCGCCAAAGACGTGTCTTTTATAAGGTTTATAACTTCGTTTCCTATCGCGGCGGTTGAATTTTTAATTACTTGAAAAAGAATAATATGAAAGAAAACCTTTACTTTCGACAATCCGAGAACCTTCCCCGCCTCAAACTGCCCTTTCGGCATATTCTCGAGCGCGCCCCTGTAGATTTCGGCGAAGAACATCGAATAATTAATTACGAATGCAATTAAAGCCGCGAGCATCCTGTCGCGCATCGGCGTGTCAAAAAGCAGCCCCGGGACGAAAAACACTATAAAAATCTGAAGCATGAGCGGCGAACCGCGGACAATCCAGACTATAATTTTGCAAAAGCTGCGCAGCGGCGCAAGCTTCGACATAAGCCCGAACGTAACGACCATGCCCAGCGGCAGTGCGAGTACAAGCGTCACAAAGAATATCACTATGTTTAATCTGAACCCGTCGAGCAAGTCGAGCGTAATTCTGCGGAACCTTGCGAGCGGCTCCTCGTTGTCCGATGGAAGCGTGAAATCCCCCTGCTGCAGCGAGCCCATGAAAGGTTCTTCGTCTGCAGCTTCATATGTACCGGCGGCGTTTGCCGCAAAGCTTCCGACAATCAAAAAGCATAAAAAAACCATAAGCAGGGCAGAAATAATTCTGCCCTGCTTACCCGTACTGATTATATTTTGAATAATTCTTTTCACAACCTGTTAACCAACTATCAGCAGCTCGCCGAGCCCGTATTTCACCGCGAGCTCCATAAGCCAGCCACTGTCCATGAGCTGCCCGATTGCAGCGTTGAGGTCGTCCAATCTGATTTTCGCACCATCCGCATCATTGCTGCCTTTTTGAAGCCCGATGCCGAAGTTGTTCTGCGGGAAGAGGTAGTCGACAATCACGAGCCCGTCGTAGTCTGTGCCCGAACTTAGCAGGCTTCCGCCCTTAACATAGTCGACGACCGCGATGTCCGCCGTTCCGGCGAGAACTTCCATGAGCGACATGATTTGCGTTTCAACCGGAGTAACGTTGTTCTGGAGCGTATCGAAGAACTCGTGGCTGTTTTCACCGCTCACGATTCTCTGCATTGCGCTGCCGTTTTCAACAACTATAATCGCGTCCGCTGCGCCCCCGGGCGTCGTGTATTTAGCCGCGTCTTCCGCACGCGCTACCATAACAGAGCGGTTTCTCATATACTGTGTGGAAATGTCCATCGCATCCTCGCGTTCGGGAATCACCGACATGCCGTTCCATATTGCGTCCACGGTTCCGGAGTTTACCTCGGTAATCAGCGCGGACCAGTCGATTTCAATAAACTCAACGTTATAGCCGAGGATTTTACCGACTTCCTGTGCGAACTCGGTTTCAAAGCCCGTCCAGTTGTTGTCCGCGTCCCTGAAGTTCATCGGAACATAGTTCGTGATGCCGATTAAAACAGTTTCCGCAGGGGTCGCCCCGCCGTTGCCGTCATTCTCGGTTTCTTCCTTGCTGCAGCCGGTCAGAATCAGCGATGCGAGCGTTGCCAGTGTTAAAGCGAGTGCTAATAATTTTACTGCCTTTTTCATTATTGTGTCCCTTTCTTTTCGTATGAATTGCTTTAGCGTACTAATACGATAATAATAACACAAACCCGCTTTTTTGTCAAGCGCTTATTTTTGCTTGCTCTTGTAAACCTGCACCGCAATCGTAAACGTCACCACTATTATACCCGCGCTCCAGACAAGCGCCAGCAGCAGGTTATTGCCCACCGGCTGATTCAGCATAAGCGCACGCATAGTATCTATAATCGGCGTCATAGGCTGGTTTTCAGCGAACACCTTAAGCGCCTTGGGCATTGTTTCAACAGGCACGAACCCCGAGCTGATATACGGCAGCACGAACAACAGAAACGGCATCGTGCCGGCACTTTCAGGGGTTTTTGCGATTAACCCGCAAATAACTGCAATCCATGTAATCGCCAGCATATAAAGAATAAGAACGCCGACAATTATCAGCCAGTCGACAAAGCCCGCAGACGGGCGGAAGCCGATTGCGAACGCAACGCCGATTACCACTGTTGTCGCAATCATATTGCGTACAATCGCAGAGAGCACATGACCGGTCAGCACGGACGATTTTGAAATATCCATCGAACGGAAACGGTCGATAATGCCCTTGTGCATATCATTGTTAACACTGATTGCCACTGATGTGACGGCTTGCGCCACTGTTTGCAGAATAATCCCCGGCACAATAAAATCTATGTAATTATAATCACCCACATCCATGACGCTTCCGAATAAAATCCCGAACAGCCACATAACGATTGCCGGCACAAAAATTGCCGCTCCAATATTTTCGGGGTTACGCAAAGACGTCAAAAGACAACGCTTGAACATCGTCCATGAATTAGAAACTACCCGCATTACTGTGCACCTCCTACAATTTTCAAGAATATTTCCTCAAGCGTCGGCTGTATTTCGATATATTCCTTTTTAGCGGGCGGGAACATTTTACGCAGCTCCTCAAGCGTTCCCTCCGCGATGATTACACCCTCGTGCAGAATCGCGATTTTATCGGCTAAATACTCGGCTTCCTCCAAGTACTGCGTGGTTAGGAACACCGTCGCGCCCTCGCCTGCGAGATTTTTCACCATGTCCCACATGGCGATTCGGTTCTGCGGGTCGAGCCCTGTCGTCGGCTCGTCAAGGAAAATAACCTGCCGCTCTTTCGCGCTTCCCATAAGGCTCATCGCAATATCCAGCCGCCGCCTCATCCCGCCCGAATAGGTCTTCGCGAGGCGTTTTGCAGCGTCTTCCAAGTCAAACGCCGTAAGCAGCTCGTCGGCCCTTCGGTTTGTGTCCGGCAGTCTGCGGAGCCGCCCGATTAACTGCAGGTTTTCCCTGCCTGTCAGCGATTCGTCCACCGCCGCAAATTGCCCCGTGAGGCTTATGCAGCCGCGTACCTCATCGGCTTGTTTCAACACATCGTAGCCGCAAATAGCGGCTTTCCCGCCGCAGGGCTTTGATAATGTCGCAAGAATCCGTACAGCTGTGGTTTTACCCGCGCCGTTGCTGCCGAGCAGCGCGAAAATACTGCCCTTTTTGATATCGAAGCTGACGCCTTTCAGAACTTCGAGGCTCTTGAAGGATTTTCTCAGGCCCGATACGGAAATGATGTTTTCCATAAGTTTCTCCTTTTTAATTTTTATATTTTTTATTCTAATAATTTTAAATCAAAAGAACAACCAATTCCGGCTTGCCTTTTGTCAATTTCAAGTTGCATTTTAGATTATGCAACCTAAAAAAGGAAAGATACGAGCTTTACACTCTACTTCATGTAACGATGTACGCGTGACGTAGTAAATCTAATTTAATAATATCACAATTACTACGTCATGTCAAGTACTTTTTAAATTTTATTTATACATGATGAATGTATGTATTTATATAAATAAAAAATCACTCGTATGCAATTACAACATTTTGCAAACTCTCCAGCATTTCCTCATCAATAACCGGAAGCCCAAGCGCTTCAAACGTTTTTTTAATGATTAAGATTTTTTCCCACGCTTCCTCAAGGCTGCAGGGAAAAATAGACGGAACTATCCAAACGTTGAAAAGCAGCATGAACAATTCTCCCAAAAACTTAGCGTTTCCGCGCGCTATGGAACCGTCCGCCATACCCTCTTCAATCAAAGCTTCAACAAAGCCGGCTATATACCGGGTAGATTTAATTTGTTCCGACAAGAAGCGCGGATTCGACAGCAAAGGTATAGCTATTTTATTTAAAGCAATTGCTCTCTCGTCAACATAACCCTGAACAGAACTGTATTTCAATGCCAATTTTATCTTACCCAAGCCGCTGAGTCCTTTTTCCTGCTTAACCTTTTCAAAGGGATTGGATTCACAAAAAATCATCTCTGTCACAGCTTCGAGGACATCTTCCTTTGACTTGAAATGATGATAAAATGCGCCGCGCGTCAGCCCCTTCATCTCGGCGACAATATCGAGAATTGTGGTCTGCTCGTAGCCTTTTTCCAGAAACAGCTTCAAAGCTGCATCTAAAATCTTCTTAACAGTTTCTTCGGGATACTTGTTTCTGGGCATGATTCACACATCCTCATACATACATCATGTATCTATTATAGCAAGAGCTTTCCCTCCTGTCAAGTACTAAACTTAAAAAATATTTTTAATCCCGCATTTTAAGAAAGTTCCGCCGAAATCCGAAAAGCAGCAGTGCAATCAGGTTCGGCGCAGCCATGAGCCCGTTAAAAATATCAGCGAGCCCCCATATGAGCTCAAGCCTTGCCGTAGCTCCGACAAAGCAGCAGAGCGTGAAAACAACTGCGAACGGCTTTATGAAGCGTTTCCCGAACAGATATTCGACGCAGACCGAGCCGAACAGCGACCAGCCCGAAGCAGTCGCGATTGCGAACAGCGCGATACACGCCGACAAAAACATATCCGCATACGCGCCGAACGCGCTCCCGAACGCCGCCGACGCAAATGTCGCTCCGTCGCCGCCTATTTTATCCGCGCCGGTGACAAGTATCGCAAGAGCGGTCAAAACGCAGATGATGACAGTGTCGATAAAAACAGCGAGCGAAGCCCACATTCCCTGCTTCGACGCGGATTCCTCCGAGGACATACAGTTGATGATGACGGCTGTGCCGAGCCCGGCTTCGTTAGAAAAAATCCCCCTCCGAAACCCCCAGCTCATCCCCCGGATAAGCGCCGTTCCTAAAACCCCGCCGCCGACAGCCCGTACACTGAACGCCTCCTGCACAATCCGCAGAAGCGCGCCGGGCACTTCGTCAAGGTTCACAAAAATCACCGCAAGGCAGCCTAATATATAAATAACTGACAGCGCGGGAATCACCTTCTCCGTGACCTGCCCGAACATTACGGCTCCGCCGAAAACGAGCAGTCCCACAAGCGCCATAGCCATCAGCCCCGAAGTCCACAGGGGCACGCCGAAGCCGCGCTCAAGCGAGACAGCGAGCGCGTTCATCTGCGTCATGTTGCCCATGCCGAGGCTTGCGAGTATACAGCAGAGTGCAAAAAACTTCGCCCAGCCACTGCCCAGCACTGCCCCGATATAATAAAAAGCACCGCCGAATTTCGTTCCGTCGGGCTTGGTTCGGCGGAACTTCATGCCTGTGTAAGTTTCCGCATACGCCGTCGCCATGCCGAAAAAAGCCGACACCACCATCCAGAATACCGCGCCCGCCCCGCCGAAAGCGATTGCAGTACCGAGCGCGACGATATTGCCTGTACCGAGGGTTACGGCAAGGGTGGAGGTCAGCGTTTGCAGCGGCGAAAGCGTCTTGCCGTCGGGGGTTTTGCTCTTACCGAGAAGCGTCTGCTTTAAAATCTGAAGCAAATTTAATTGAAAAAAGCCGAGTTTTACGCTGAAAAATATGCCCGTTCCGAGAAAAAGGACGAGCGCGGGAGGGCCCCAGACTAATTTTTCGTTCAGGAAATCTATCATTCTCAGCACAACATAAACCACCTCGTCCTCTCATATAATTAGTACCAGATTATGAAAGGACAGGACAAGATATGCAAAAGAAAAACAGAAAGCGGGTTAAGTCCGCGCTCGTTAAAATCGCCGCCGGACTCATTGCTGTGCTCGTTTCGCCGCCGCTTGCCGCTTTTGTCGGCGGCAACAGCGGGGTCTTTGTTTCCCTGTGGGAGGATGAAATCACAGCTTATGAAGAGAGAGAATACGGACTAAGCAGCAGCGCAATCCTTGAAATGAGCAGCTCCGCGCTGCTTTTATACAAGCCGGCAGAACACGGCATTGAAATTATCCCGCAAAGAATACCGCCAGCCGATCAAGATATGTATTCAAACAGTTTTTGGTCTGACGGAATTGCCGCCGGCGACACGCCGGCAGCCGCACAGGTGCTTTCACTTAATATAACCGAAGTGCGGGAGGAGCCGCTTAATTTCACCATGGTTGACGGCAGAATCGTAAAGCTTACCTACGGCCCCAATGTCGGCTTTATTAACTTGGCGCTGGCGGGGCAGGTACGCAACGAAACCGAACTGGACCGCGATTTTGTCCTCGCCCAGAGCAGAAAGCCGCCCGAAATAAAGCTTGAGCTGAACGGCGAACCGGAGGTGCTGATTATGCACACTCACACGACTGAGGCGTTTCAACCATGCGGGTTTGACTTTTTCGATGCGAGCTATTACGGGCGCAGCCTTGATTCCGATAAAAACATAGTCGCGGTCGGCGCGGAGATGGCGAAAAGCTTCGCGGAGGCGGGGATTACGGTAATTCACGACGGAACAGTACATGATTATCCCGTGTTCAACGGCGCCTATGCGAGAAGCCAGCAGACCGTGCAGCAAGTCCTTGAAGCTTATCCGTCAATCAAAATAGTGCTTGATGTGCACAGGGATGCAATCGAAACAGGCGATGGCTCGCGGGTTGCACCGGTGACGCAGGTTGATGGGCATGACGCAGCGCAGGTTATGATTATATCCGCAGCTGACGACGGAACCTGGGACATACCGTACTACCTACATAATTTCAGGCTGGCGTCGCTTTTCCAGCAACATATGGAGCACGATTACCCCGGAATCACGCGCCCCGTACTTTTCCAGTACAGCCAGTATAACCAGCACCTTACGCCCGGCTCTCTGCTGATTGAAATCGGCACCCATGGGAATACGCTTGAGGAGGCGAAGTATACGGGGACATTGATTGGCAGGAGTATGGCGGAGGCGCTGCTGTCGCTTGTTGATTAAATATTTCATTGTTTTGCATGCAGCTCCTCCGGTATAATGTAGATAAACTATATTTACCGGAGGACAAATCAATGGAAAAAAAGCAACCAAAAGATTATTTTGAAGAAAGCAGTAGACTTTTTAATAATCGTGTGTTATTATGGAAAAAAGAACTAAAGGGTTACGAGTACTATAGATTTTTAATAACAGGTAATAATATTTGTAAAAGATGTTCGGAATTAGATGGAAAAGTTTTTAAGATTTCTGATGCTGCTGCAGGAAAGAATTTTCCGCCGCTTCACCCGAATTGTAAGTGCGAGATTGAGACGGTAGACGGGGATTATAACGGTAAATCATACCCGGCTAAACCTCAGAGACCAGTTAAAGAAAAAATCCCTGCAATAGCTAAGCCAACATCAAATATGAAGTTTGGAAATTGCGTTTTTCATTGCGACTGCGGCGCACATGGAACAAGAGATGACGGAAGTATTATTTTGCATAGCGGAGTAGATTTACTCCCGGAAACAAGAGGAACCAACGACCCCGTTTATGCTGTTATGGGCGGTACAGTTAAAGACATAAGCGGAACTTCAACTGGTACAGCTGTAAGTATTACTTCTCTAGACGGAAATACGGTTACAACTTATTTACATTTAAATGAAATGTTCGTAGAAGATGGCGATGTTGTTGATGCCGGAATACAAATTGGTACAATGGGGAATACAGGGCTTTCTGATGGCGTTCATCTTCATTTTGGTGTAACACATAACAATGTTTTGCAAAATCCACGCGAGTTTTTTAATTGGTAGGGTAATTATATGAAAAAAATGTTTATTTTATTAATTTCCGTCCTAATTGCTTCGAGTTGTACAAGCGATATGGCTAAAAATGAAAATACTATTGTAAAAAGTCCCGCAACATACATCACAACAAATGAAATAGCCGAAAAATTAATTGGTAGGTATGAAGTTGAAGAAGACCCCCAGATGTACTTTGAAATTAAACCCGGTGGTGAATTAGAGATTTCGCTTGCTTTTTTTCCGGAATTCTCTGAGTTAGAATCGCGGACATATTCAATTGTTAATAACGAAAACCTTCTTTTGACTGTTTTTTATACAGAACAAAGCACTGCTATTTGTATTCTACTCGTAAACATCGACCATTCCTTCCCCGGAGGTAATTTTGCAATTGATTTTAAGGGTGATTACGAATGTACTTATTTTGTGTCGATAACTTATTATCGTGATGGATACTTAAGGTTTGTTAAAACAGACTAACGCATAAATCTTAAAAACCTGCTAATCCTAATCAAAAATAAGATAGCGGGTTTTCTTATGAATTCTTTCTTTAAAATAGGGCTCCTGACGCTCATCATCGGCGCGTTTTTAGCGGGAATTAACCAAAAATTTATCCCCGCCCGGCACGTGGAAATCTCCGCTTCTTACGGTATGCGCGGCAGTGAAGTTGAGGCGATACAGCAAATGCTGGGGGGCATGGGGCTTTTTTACGGCGAGGTTACAGGCTATTACGGCTCGCAGACCGAGGCCGCCGTCGGGCGGTTTCAGCAGAGTCACGGGCTCCCCGCGACAGGAATCGCCGATATGGCGACGCTTGAGCTGCTCGGGGTGAATCCCCGCACCGGCAGAACCCCCGAGGCAAGCGATGCAAATATAAATCTGCTCGCGCGGATTATCTCGGCGGAGGCGCGCGGCGAGCCGTATTCCGGGCAGGTTGCGGTGGGCGCGGTAATTATGAACAGGGTTGCGCACCCGTCGTTCCCCGACACTCTGGCGGGAGTAATCTACCAGAGCGGGGAGTTTTCCGCTGTATGGAACGGACAGTTTGAGCAGCCTGTATCGCAGACGGCGTATGCGGCGGCACGCGACGCGCTCGCAGGCTGGGACCCGACGGGCGGTGCGGTTTATTTTTTCAACCCCCGGAAAACAAGCAATGCTTTTCTGCATGCTCGCCCGGTTACAACCACAATCGGCGCACACAGATTCGCGGCATGACCCCCCTCCCTTATACGGAGGGGATTGTTTCAATTTGGTTACAATTAACTAATATGCATTGACTTTATGGAAATGTTATGCTATAATTGTGTAAAACTAATTGGAGAAAACAATGAACGGAGCTTTTCACACGGGTACATACAGCAATGTTTTTAAGGAGCTCGGCAAGTCCGAAGCTGAGATAGAGAGCCGCCTGAACGAGGTGTTTGAGGAGATTTTCTTCGGCGGGGAGAAGATTTATTTTATTAACGAAAGCGGCGACATGGGCTACGTCATGGACACCGGCAATAACGATGTGCGAACCGAGGGGATGTCCTACGCAATGATGGTGTTCGTGCAGATGAACAGGAAAGAGGACTTCGACCGCATCTGGAAGTGGGCGAGGACTTATATGTACATAAAAGAGGGCTGGAACAAAGGCTATTTCTACTGGTCGATGCTGCCCTGCGGCGGCAAGAACAGCGATGGGCCCGCACCCGACGGCGAGGAATTTTTCGCGATGGCGCTGCTTTTCGCCTGTGCAAGATGGGGCGACGGCGAGGGGATTTTTAATTACTCGCACGAAGCGCGGGAGCTGCTTCGTGAATGTATTCATAAAGGCGAAAACCACCCCGACTGTATAGCTAATCCTCCCGGTCCGCAGCCGATGTGGAATCCCGGGAATAAGCTGATTAAATTCATCACCGGGCTGGAAATGACCGACCCGTCCTATCATTTGCCGCATTTTTACGAGCTTTTCGCATTGAAGTCATATGAAGAAGACCGCGGCTTCTGGAAAGCGGCGGCAGCGGCGAGCCGCGAATACTTAAAAACCGCCTGCCATCCCGTCACGGGGCTTGCACCCGAATACTCATACTATGACGGCACGCCTTATGCCGAGCGCAACAACCCCGATAAGTCCGAGCACCCGGGGCATGATACTTTCTTCAGCGATGCGTATCGTGTAGCGATGAACATAGCTCTCGACCATGAATGGTTCGCGCCCGATGAATGGAACAGGGAAACCGCCGACAGAATTCAAAAGTTTTTCATGGAAGCAGCCATCGGCAGCTGCACAAAAGACAAGGTTTACAAAACCGACGGCACTGTAATCGACTTCCCCGCCCTGCACCCCGTAGGGCTGCTCGCGGCAAACGCCACGGCGTCACTCGCGGCACGGGGAGAACAAAGGCTTACGTTCGCCGAGCGGTTTTGGAATACACCGCCCAGAAAAGGACAGCGAAGATATTATGATAATTTTCTTTACATCTTCGCGTTTTTAGCTCTCGGCGGAAACTATAAAATATATATTTAATTTTAGGAGGATTCATGAAAATGGCAAAGAAACTTTTGTGCGTTATGCTTGCGATGTTTATGGTACTTGCGTTTGTCGGCTGTAACGGAGCAGACGAACCCGCCCCCCCCGTTAACGGAGGTGGTGAAACACCCTCAGACCCCGCGGACGACCCTGACCCTGCCGGCGACCCCGAAATCGAAACCCCGGCTGACCCCGAAGGTGAAAAAGACGAGCCGCAGCCCGACCCCATCATTTTCGACAACTCCGGTTATACAGGCCCCTGGCCCGACTTCAACGATTATGTTCCTTTCAGCTATGATATGAACAGGGTTGTTTACGCTACCAGCTTTGAAGATGATTCAGAAATCTGCACCTGCGATATGCTGGAAGTGGCTTGTAATTTCCAAAACCCCGGTTGTGACAGCATATGGAAGCGCCGCTGGGACTCTGAAAGGGCAATAAACCCGATGGTCGGCGATACAAGAATCAACACCACCGTTATGGAGCACTACGGGCCTCAGGTTCTTGAAATTTCAAGCGATTACGCGGTTCACGGTAACTCGAGCCTGCTGTCTGACAACATGGCTCACGAATGGGCGGGCGCGATTCTTGATTTATTTGACCTGCTCCCCGATAATGAAACCGCATACGAATGTTTCGTTTGGGTAAAAATGTCCGAAGACGCAGACCCGGGCAGAATTCTGCTGTCACGCGAAGTCAGAGGGCTTGACGGCACGGAATTCGGTCAGTGGGGCGACTATGACGGTGACGAAAATTTATTATCAAAATACTGGCTGCCCGCGCACCTTTACGTAGTGAATGACGACGGAAGTGAGAAACATCCTGAAGAAGACGGGCAAAGCAATATTCCGCTCGCACACGTAAACGACGACGGCTGGGTGCTGCTGCGCGGCACGACCCAGTTTGTAAAACTGTTTTATGAAGAAATGTACGTCTATCTTGAAACAAAGGGCGGTCATCCCAATTCACAAGCGATTTACATGGACTGCTTCACAATTTTGCTGGCAGAATAAATATTTAATAGAACATAGGCGGCGGAGGGTTTCCTCCGCCGTTTTTATTTTTAACCGATTAACTTGAAAAATGCTAACGCATTTTTGAAGTTAATTGATTATAATAATATATTTTCATATATGACACACGGTTGTCATATTCATGTGATATACTATAATCAATTAACTTGAAAATGCGTTAGCATTTTCAATGTGCGGCGGTCGCCGCGCAGCAGCTTAATTTGATTATATAGTTGATTACGCGCTTAAAGTACGAGCGGCAAGCTTTGCTTGTCGGAAAAACCGCAAAGCGGTTTTTCAAGTTAATCAACTATATTAGCTGAAGAAAGGATTTGATGAAACATGAAATTAAATCGGCTTTTAGAAATAACCACGATTCTGCTCAACAAAAAAACTGTAACCGCAGCTGAGCTTGCCGAGCGTTTCGGTGTTTCAACTCGGACAATCTACCGCGACATAGATGTGCTTTCTGCGTCCGGCGTGCCTGTTTACAGCTCGCAGGGGGCGAACGGCGGCATTTCAATTCTTGAGGACTATACCGTGAACCGCGCCGTGCTTTCGGGCAGCGAGCGCGCCGCTCTCGACAGTGTCCTGCTCGGGCTGCAGACGCTCGAGGCTACGCGTTACCCCGAAATAGATTCTATTCTTGAAAAGCTCGGCGGTATTTTTAAGAAAGTCGATTCCGACTGGATTTCCGTAGATTTCTCGCCATGGGGCAGCAACCCGAACGAAGGAAATAAATTCTCTGACATAAAAGCGGCGATTTTACAAAGCCGCGTGATTGAGGTTGATTATATCAATGCCTCAAATGAAAAAAGCCACCGCAAAATCGAGCCGCTGCGCCTTATTTTCAAGTCGCAGGCGTGGTATTTGTGGGGCTTCTGTCTTGCCAAAAACGACTACAGAACTTTCAGGATTTCCCGCATTAAAAGCGTGCGAATCACAAACGAAGAGTTCGACCGTAAAAAACTGCATATTGTTGAAAGCAAATCTGCCGAGCCGGAAAAAGAGAAGCCTTGTATCCGCTTGGTGCTGGAGTTCACGGGGGAAGCGCTTTACCGGCTCTGCGACGATTATGACGATGAGGTTCTCGTCGACAACGGCGACGGCACATATTCAGTCACGTTGAATTTCCCCGAGGACGAGTGGGTCTACGGCTATATTCTGTCGTTCGGCGCGGCGGTGAGAGTCGTTGAGCCCGCGCACGTAAAGGAAATAATAAAGGAACGCGCACAGAAAATTGCGGGGTTTTATTTATGAAAAAACGGACAATTTAACAATCGTCCGTTTTATAGTCAATTCATTTACCTATGACCGCCGCAGCCCTTGCAGAAATTCGCGTCCATTTCGTTCAGTACTTTGCACTTTACGCAGGTCCAGGTGGCTATCGGAAGCGGGTTATAATTTGAGCGCAGGTTATCATCGTATGAGTAATACTGTGTCGTCGGGTTCACGTAATTCTTATTTTTAATCGCGCCTATTAAATACAGGGCGGGCAGGACAAATCCCAGGAGCGTAATAAACGAGAAGTCAAATTTAAACGTAACTGCATTTCCCAAACTGCTGTCCAATGCCGGGAAATGCACATACATATTGGAAACCACTATAAGCATATCAAAAACGGCGAGAGCGATAAGCGCCGTTGTTTTATGAGTGCTGTTGCAGAATTTTATACCCATAATCCCCATAACAAGATAAAAAGTACCTATTACACCCCAGTATACATAGAACCCGCGCGATGTGTTGCCGAAGTTACCTAAATCACGTATTATGTCCATACCGAATAATGCTATTAATAATGCGCCCGCGCCGGCTATAATGTAAAAAATACTCGGAATCTTTATAAAATTTTTGCCCGGTGCTTTCATGTACGTCCCCTTAAAAAATGCAGTTTATACTACCATTGTATTCCAAAATACTAACAATGTCAAGTGTTTACTTTAATTTTTTAAGCTTTGGAGCGGCGCAGGAATCCGTCCGCCGCGTGAAATAAACTTATTCGGTGAAAACTTATTTACCGCCATAACCGGCCCGCTCCCGAACAGCCCGCCGAAATCAAGAACCTCGCCCTCCCGTCTGCCAATTGCGGGGATTATCCGTACTGCCGTGGTTTTGCTGTTGACCATGCCGATTGCGGCTTCGTCTGCAATAATCGCGGAAATCACATCAGCGGGCGTGTCGCCCGGGACAACAACCATATCAAGCCCGACCGAGCAAACCGCCGTCATTGCCTCTAACTTTTCGAGGGTCAGAGCGCCGTCGAGAACGGCTCGTATCATTCCCGCGTCCTCTGAAACAGGAATGAATGCGCCTGACAGCCCGCCGACGTGCGACGAAGCCATTACGCCGCCTTTTTTAACCGCGTCGTTGAGCAGGGCAAGCGCCGCCGTTGTGCCGTAGGCGCCGCATTTTTCCAGCCCCATCTCCTCTAAAATATACGCCACGCTGTCGCCGACAGCCGGGGTCGGCGCGAGCGATAAGTCCACTATTCCGAAAGGTATGCCGAGCATTTTTGCAGCCTCGGCGCCGACAAGCTGCCCCATACGCGTGATTTTGAACGCTGTGCGCTTGATTTGCTCGGCGATTTCATCTATTGTTGCATTTTGCATTTTCGCTACCGCCGCCCGAACCACACCGGGCCCGCTTACGCCTACGTTAATGACGGCATCGGGCTCGCCGGTTCCATGAAAAGCCCCCGCCATGAACGGATTATCCTCAACCGCATTACAAAAAACAACAATTTTTGCCGCGCCGAAGCAATGAATCTTGTTGGACGAATCACGTCCGGCGGCAGTTTTTTCCGAGGTTTCGAGGATAATTTCACCCATAAGCTTCACCGCGTCCATATTTATGCCCGCGTGGGTAGAGCCGATATTAACCGAGCTGCACACCCGCTCTGTCTGCGAAAGCGCGTCAGGAATCGACTTTATAAGTTCCAAATCCCCTGCAGAAAAGCCTTTATGGACTAAGGCGGAATACCCGCCTACAAAATTTACACCCGTAGATTTTGCAGCTTTGTCCAAAGCCAAAGCAAACTGAACGGGATTGCCTTTTGATGCGGCGGAAATCATCGCAACCGGCGTTACGGAAATCCGCTTATTAATAATCGGGATTCCGTAGCGCTTTTCGAGCTCCTCGCCTGCTTTTACGTGATTTTCTGCCGTTTTTGCAATCTTATCATAAACTTTAGCGCATGCTTTGTCAATATCGGGGTCGATGCAGTCAAGAAGCGAAATCCCCATAGTAATCGTGCGGATGTCGAGGTTTTCTTCCTGTATCATTTTTATGGTTTCCAATATGTCGGAATTATTCAGCATTTATGCAATCCTTTCTACACTTTGTGCATCGAATTAAAAATATCTTCGTGCATAACGTGAATCTGCAGATTCAAGTCGGCACCAAGGGCTTTTAACTTGTCTGAAAACGCGCCGAAGCCGCCCTGCAAGCGGCTTATATCGGCGAGCATGGTCATCGCGAACAAGTCCTGCATTATTGTTTGCGTCACATCCATGACGTTGACGTTGTCGGCGGCGCATACACCTGTGACTTTCGCTAAAATGCCCACCGTGTCCTTTCCGATGACGGTTATAACGGCTCTCATTTATTACCTCCAAGATTTTGATATTTTATTATAACATAATTTCAATCGCCGCAGGCGATTGCGGCGGTAAAACCGCCGACGGCACGAACGTGCCGAATTATTGTTGAAATAAAATCACCGTTTCGGCTTTGCCGAAACCGCCCGCAAAGCGTGCGCCAAACGTTTTACGTTTGGGTGTGTGATTTTATTATAACATATTCTTGCAATTAAAGCAAGTTTGTGTTATAATATACTATTATGAATATTATTGACACTCACGTACACTCATCTTTTTCGTTTGACGGCGAGAACACCCCGCGCGAAATGGCTGAACAAGCAGCCCGGCTCGGACTGACCGCGATGACTTTCACAGAGCACATCGACGTTGACGACTACCGGAACACGTATTACAGGCAAAGTACGCTTATCCCCGTCGCCGCCGTTGAAATCCCTCCGCTGAAAGAAGAATACAAGGGAAGAATCAACCTCGGCTTCGGGGCGGAAATCGGGCAGTATTTACGAAAGCCGGAACTCGCGGAAAGCCTAATCAAAGATTTAAAGCTTGATTTCGTAATCGGTTCGGCTCACGTCGTGCCGGGTTATAAGGACTGCTACTACCTTGATTATCACAAAACCAACCCGCGGGAGCTGCTTCGGCTTTACTTCGGGGAAATACTTGAACTCGCGGAAAAAGGCAACATAGATGTAATAGGACACCTGACTTATCCGCTGCGGTACATTACGGGACGGGACGGAATTGTTGTCAACTTATCAGAATATGCTGATATTATACGTGATATATGCATTACTGCCGCAAAACGCGGTATAGGGCTTGAAATCAATACCGGCGGGATTCGCAGACAGAATTACGGCAAAGCAGACCCCGAGCTTGAATACGTGAAGATGTTCCGGGAAGCCGGCGGCGAAATCATCACCATCGGCTCGGACGCGCACAGAACCTGCGACATCGCCGCAAACTTCAAGGAGGGCGCCGAAATCGCGAAAGCGGCGGGCTTTAAGAGAATTGCCTACTTTGAGAAAAGGAAACCTATATTTATTGAACTGTAATTACCTGTCCGTGACGGGAAATTCTTTTGGCGCGCTGTGCGTTCGGCGAGGAGAAAAAGTTTTAAAATAAAATATTTAATTGGGAAAACGGACATTTTAATTTCCCGTTGGTGAAGAAGGGACTTAATAAAACAAGTTTGAAAATAAATAAAATCGAATCGGGGAAAACGGACATTTAATTTCCCGTTGGTGAAGAAGGGACTTAATAAAAACATGAAAACAATTAAATTAAAACATCTTGATAAAATCGTGAAAATATTTGAGGTAGCGATTGCGCTGCTCTTGTTCATTGTAATCGCAATCAAAATTATTGAAGCGGTTTTCATAATTATGGAGCTTGACATTATCATTATTCCCATGGATTTTGAGCAAATCCTTTCTACGGCTTTCGCACTTGTAATCGGCGTTGAGTTCACGAAAATGCTGTTCAGGTTAACACCGGAAACAGTCATTGACGTACTGCTCTTTGCAATCGCGCGGCAAACCGTCATATATCACGAGCGTACGGTAGACCTGCTGGTCGGCGTAATCGCAATCGGAGGTTTGTTCGCCGCTAAGAAATTTTTAGTAAACAAAAAACCGGAGGGAGAACAAAAAAATGGATAACATTCGGAGTAAAATACTGCATATTCTTCGCGGGAACGCCCGCCTTTCCGATGAGCAAATCGCGGCAATGCTCGGCATTGCGGCAAAGCAGGTCGCGGCAGAAATCGCCGCACTTGAAGCCGAGGGGATTCTCATCGGCTTCTCAGCGATTATCAACGAGGAAAAGCATGACCCCAACGCCGTTACGGCGATTATTAGCTTGAAAGTTTCGCCGCAGTTTGAAAGCGGATATGGTGTAATCGCAAACAAAATCGCGCAGAACCGTGAAGTTGTGAATGTTCAGCTTATGAGCGGCGGGCAGTATGACCTGGCGGTGACCGTCAAGTGCGATAACTTCCGCGAAGTCGCCTTGTTTGTATCCGACCATCTTGCCGTTATGGACGGCGTCTTATCGACGGCTACGCATTTTATTCTGCAGCGTTTTAAGGAAAAGGGCGCGCTCTTCCCCTCTGACGCTGACGATGAAAGGAGCCTTGTTTCTCCGTGAATAACTTAGATTATGAAAAAATATTATCCGATAAAGTAAAGAACGTGAAGTTTTCAGGTATACGAAAATTTTTCGACATCGCCGCAACTATGGACAATGTAATCTCGCTGTCTGTAGGCGAGCCGGACTTTAAAACCCCGTGGGCGATTCGCCGCAAGGCGATTCTGTCGCTTGAAACAGGACATACCCGCTATTCCTCGAACTCGGGAATGGCGGAGCTTCGTGACGAGGTCTGCAAATATATGCAGAATCTAATCGGCGTGACTTACAACCCGAAGAACGAAATCGTCATGACTGTGGGAGGCTCGGAGGCAATCGACATAGCTATCCGCGCGCTCGTAAACAACGGCGATGAGGTGCTCGTGCCCGAGCCGTGCTTTGTCTGCTACTCGCCCATTGTGGAACTTACGGGCGGCGTTTCCGTGCCGATTGTGACGAAGGTTGAGGATAATTTCAAGCTTACCCCAGAAGCTTTAAAGGCGGCAATCACTCCGAAAACAAAGGCGTTAATCCTGCCGTTCCCGAATAATCCGACCGGCGGCGTAATGCGGCGCGGCGAGCTTGAAAAAATCGCGGAAGTTTTACGCGGAACAAATATTATAACAATCAGCGATGAAATTTACGCCGAGCTTACTTACGGGGGCAGCGATTTAAACAAACACGTTTCAATTGCCTCGCTTGAGGGTATGCGTGAACGGACGATTGTAATAAACGGATTCTCAAAGGCTTTCGCGATGACCGGCTGGCGGCTGGGCTGGGTTTCGGGGCCGGAGCCGATACTGACGCAGATTTTGAAGATTCACCAGTATGCAATCATGTGCAGCCCCACAACGAGCCAGTATGCTGCGATTACCGCGCTGTCCTCGCCGGAAGTGCGCAGCGATATTGAATTCATGGTTAACGAGTATGATATGCGGCGGCGGCTCTGCGTAAAAAGCTTCAACGATATGGGGCTTACCTGCTTCAATCCTGAGGGCGCGTTTTACGTCTTCCCGTGCATAAAATCGACAGGGCTCACGTCCGAGGAATTCTGCGAACGGTTGATTAAAGCCAAGCGCGTGGCGGTCGTTCCCGGGACTGCGTTCGGCGCGAGCGGCGAGGGTTTTGTCCGTGTTTCTTATGCATACTCGCTGAAACATTTAACCGATGCGTTCGCTCGGATTGAGGAATTTTTGAACGAGCTAATCTAAAATAAAGAGGTTTTATGTGAAATTAAACGTTAAAGCCTACGCAAAGCTCAATTTTTTTATCGACATTCTCGGCAGACGGGAAGACGGTTATCACGAGATTCTGACGACCATGTGCCTTATTGATTTGGCTGATGATGCAGAGATTTCAATAAGCGCCGGCGACTGCATAAAACTTGTATGCTCCGACCCGAATATACCGGCAGATGAGCGGAATACAGCTTACAAAGCCGCATCGCTGTTCCTTGAGCGGCTCGGCGTAAGGCGTCAGATAACGATTGAAATTATAAAGAAAATCCCCGCCATGGCGGGGCTCGGCAGCAGCAGCACAGATGCGGCGGCGGTGCTGCGGGGATTAAATGAACTGCTCGGCAAACCTTTTAGCTTGAAGCAATTGCTCGAAATGGGCGCAGAAATAGGCTCCGACGTACCTTTTTGCATATACGGAGGCTTTGCGCTGTGCGGCGGCAGAGGCACCGAAATTATTGAAACGTATCCGCTTCCCGGCTGCGTTTTTGTAGTTGTGAAACCGGGTTTCGAGTGTTCATCAAAAAAAGCATACGGGATTTATGCAGCGAATCCGATTCCGCGGGCAGAATTTAAGGATTACTATAATATTTTTGAAGCTCTGTATAATAATCCCGAAATTGCCCGGATAAAACAGGAGCTCGCAGACCTCGGCGCGTCAGCGGCGAGCCTCACCGGCAGCGGGAGTGCGGTTTTCGGGGTGTTTGCGGACATGAAAGCGGCGGAAAAAGCGTTTCTGAGGTTGAATTATACGGAAAAATTTATAACTAAACCTGTACTTGACAAACTATATTAGTTATAGTATAATAATTAGACGGATAAATTAAAGGAAACAAGAGATATAAAGTTTGGAAATAAGTAATATAAAATCGGGGAAAACGATACTTTCCGTTCCCTGCCCGCAACGAAAAGGCTTTATTAGAATTTGAAAATAAGTAATTCAAAATCGGGGAAAACGATACTTTCCGTTCCCTGCCCGCAACGAAAAGGCTTTATTAGAATTTGAAAATAAGTAATTCAAAATCGGGGAAAACGATACTTTCCGTTCCCTG
>Ga0123353_10000491_pt1 | contig 48841 bp, 44 predicted proteins | sample TergutLab28metaG_3_FD_92763 | JGI IMG/M metagenome (GOLD analysis project Ga0123353, IMG submission 92763) | Labiotermes labralis P3 segment gut microbial communities from Petit-Saut dam, French Guiana - Lab288 P3 | ecosystem: Host-associated > Arthropoda: Insects > Digestive system > Gut ... | reverse complement strand
GGCGGTCATGAGGCTGGGGGGCGATTCATCAGGGTTGTTTCAAACATGAAAGATGAACGTCGTGCCGAAGAAGCACCCCTCCCCGGCCCTCCCCTCCGCCTGCGGCGCAAGGGAGGGAGAAAAGCCACGGCGCGCGCGGGCCGCCGCTTTTGCCCCCTCCCTTGCGGGCGAAGCCCGAAGGGGAGGGTTGGGGAGGGGTAATTCATTTTTTAACAAATAGTTACAAGCGTTTTTTCAAGTCGTTTGCGAATATTTTCCAGGCTGTCGTTGCCGTCGATCAGGCAAATGCGCTCCGGGCAGGCGGAGGCTCGTTCCAGATAAGCCTGGCGGACGCGCTCGTGGAAATCGGCGCGCTCTTGCTCGAAGCGGTCGAGGCTGCGGCTGGCGAGGGCGATGCGCTCGCGTGCTACTTCCAGCGGCAGGTCGAAGAGCAGGGTCAGATCCGGTTGCAGGTGGCCGTGCACCCAGTGTTCGAGCTGGCGCAGCTTGTTCCGTTCGAGGCCGCGGCCGCCGCCCTGGTAGGCGTAGGTGGCGTCGCTGAAGCGGTCGCAGACGACCCATTCGCCGCGTTCGAGCGCCGGTTCGATGACTTGCGCCAAGTGTTCGCGGCGGGCGGCGAACATGAGCAGGGTTTCGGTTTCCAGGTGCATATTGCGGTTGAGCAGCAATTCGCGCAGTTTCTCGCCGAGCGCCGTGCCGCCCGGCTCGCGCGTCACATGCACGGTCAGGCCGCATGCGCGCAGACGCTCGGCCAGCCAGTCGACGTGCGTGCTCTTGCCGGCGCCGTCGATGCCCTCGAAGGTGATGAACTTGCCTTTCACTTTCTTCTCCTTTGGTATTGGTTCACCGCCCGGTTGTGCTCGTCGAGCGTTTGCGAAAAATGGCTGCTGCCATCGCCCCTGGCGACAAAATACAAGGCGCTGGAAGCGGCCGGATGCAAGGCCGCATGGAGCGATGCCTGCCCCGGCATGGCGATGGGCGTCGGCGGCAGGCCGCGCCGGGTGTAGGTGTTGTAGGGGGTGTCGGCGAGCAGGTCGCGCTTGCGCAGATTGCCGTCGAAACTCTCGCCAAGGCCGTAAATAACCGTCGGATCGCTCTGCAAGGGCATACCTATGCGCAGGCGGTTGACGAAAACGGCGGCGACCAATTCGCGGTCGGCATCGCGCCCGGTTTCTTTCTCGATGATGGAAGCCATGATCAGCGCCTCATGGGGCGAGCGGTAAGGCAGGCCGGCGGCGCGCCCGGCCCAGGCTTCGGCCAACCGTTGCCGCATGGCGCGGGCGGCGCGGGCAAGCAGATCGAAATCGCTCGATTGCTTGTCGAACAGGTAGGTATCGGGGAACAGCCAGCCTTCCAGGCTGCTTTGCTCAAGCCCCAGACGCTGGCTGATTTCGGCTTCGGTGAGGCCGCGGCTGTCGCCGCGCAGGTCGTGATGTTCCGCGAGCCGCGCCCGCCATTGGCGCAGAGTCCAGCCTTCGACGAGGGTGATGGCGCTCTGGGTGACGCGGCCACTGAGCAGCTTGTCGAGCAGTTGCCAGGGGGTGATGCCCTGCGCGACCGAATAGCTGCCGGCCTTGATGCCGGTGTCGGCGCCGCGCAGGCGGGCCAGCAGGAGCAACAGCGACGGCTCGACGGCAACGCCGGCCTCGCGCATCTGAGTGATCGCCCCGCGCAGACTGCTGCCGTCGGCAATGTGGAAATCGACCGGCGAGCTGCGCAGTGCCAGCGGCTGCCCCGCCCACCACCCGAATCCGGCGACGGCGGCGGCGAGCGAGAGGACGGCAAGGAGTAGGAGTTTGGTCAGGAGGCGCAAGGGGATTGGGCGGCGGGCTGTTCTCGCCCGCGGCAAGCGGGTCGATTTCGGGCGATATAATAGCGCACCCTCCGAAGGAGCCTGTATGAATCCCAACTGGCGCAGCTTTCTCGCAGCGGCGGATGCCGCCTTCAGCGACGACTCCCCGCTCATCGACAGCTTCGGCGATGCCGCCGGAGAATTGCAGGCGGCCGCCCGGCAAACCGTCGTCGTGCCGCTCACCCATCTGGCCGTGATCGAGGCCGTCGGCGAGGAAGTCAAACCCTTCCTGCACAATCAACTCACCAGCGACGTCAATCACCTCCAGGAAGGCCAGGCGCAGCACGCCGCCTGGTGTTCGGCCAAGGGCCGGATGCAGGCGAGCTTCCTGCTGTGGCGCGCGGATGGCGGCTACCGGATGGCGCTGGCCGCCGATCTGCTGGAAGCGACGGAAAAACGCCTGCGCATGTTCATCCTGCGCGCCAAGGTCAAACTGGCGGCGCGCGACGACCTCGTGTTGCTCGGCCTGGCCGGCGCGCAAGCCGGCGAAGCCCTCGCCGATGCCGGTCTGATAACACCCGCTACAGCGCTGGAAATTGCCGTCGACGGCGATTGCGTCACGCTGCGTCTCGATGGCGAACGCTTCATCGTCGCCGCGCCGGTGGCCGCCGCGCCCGACCTGTGGCAGAAACTCACCGTCAAGGCCCGTCCGGCCGGCACGCCGGCCTGGCGCTGGCTCGACGTGCGGGCGGCCTTGCCGCTGGTGACGCTGGCGACCAAGGAGGAATTCGTGCCGCAAATGGCCGATTTCGAGAAAATCGGCGGCGTCAGTTTTCACAAGGGCTGCTATCCGGGCCAGGAAATCGTTGCCCGCGCCCAGTACCTGGGCAAGGTCAAGCGCCATCTCTACCGCCTTGCCAGCGCCGCGCCGCTACAAGCCGGCGACGATCTGTTCTCGCCGGACAACCCCGACCAGAGCAGCGGCAAGGTGATGAGCGCCGCCCCGGCGCCGAACGGCGGCTTCGCGGCGCTCGCCGTGGTGCAGTCGAATTTCGCCGCCCATCTCCACATCGGCTCGCATCAGGGGCCGCCGGTCGAAGCCGTGGCCGTGCATCCGGCGTAGCATGTGCCTGATCGTCGTCGGCTGGCAGGCGCATCCCGATTATCCGCTGGTCGTCGCCGCCAATCGTGACGAGTTTTACGCCCGGCCGACCGCCGACGCCGCGCCCTGGTTTGACGCGCCGGACATCTTCGGCGGCATCGACTTGGAAGCCGGAGGCACTTGGCTGGGTATCCGCCGCGATGGCCGTTTCGCCGCCGTCACCAATGTCCGCGAACCCGGCATGGGCAAGGGCGAACGTTCGCGTGGCCTGCTCGCGCGCGATTTCCTGCTCGGCGGCGCGGCGGCGCTCGACTACGCGGCAGGCGTGGATGACCAGCTGTACGCGGGCTTCAACCTGCTCTTGAGCGATGGCGGGCAACTCGTCTATTGCTCCAACCGCGACGCCGCGCCGCGCCTGTTGCCGCCGGGCATTTACGGCCTTTCCAATGACCGGCTCGACAGTCCTTGGCCCAAGCTGCTGACGGCCCGCCAACGCTTCGCCGCGGCCCTGGCCGCCCTGCCCGGCGACGCGGCCTTGTTTTCCCTGCTGGCCGACGACGAAATCGCACCCGACGCCGATTTGCCCTCCACCGGCGTGCCGCTGGAATGGGAACGCCTGTTGTCAGCGATTTTCGTCAAGTCGGAAAATTACGGAACGCGCGCCTCGACCATCGCCTGGCAGCGCCGCGACGGCGAGGTGCATCTGCGCGAGCGGCGCTTCGGGCCGTGGGACCAAACGCTTCAGTCCTCGCTGATCTCCACCGCCGTGTAACACGGCGCCCGGTCGAACAACTCGATGATGTCGGCGTTACGCATGCGGATGCAGCCCTGCGAGCCGGGTACGCCCAGCGGCGCCGGGTCGGGACTGCCGTGGATGTACACGTAGCGGCGCATGGTGTCGACGCAGCCGAGGCGGTTACGTCCCGGCTCGCAACCCGACAGCCAGAGGATACGGGTCAGTATCCAGTCGCGGCCGGGATATTGTTCGGCCAGTGCCGGCGTCCACATTTCGCCGGTCGGTCGGCGGCGGACGAAGATGGTGTTGGCCGGCACTCCGGCCCCGATCTTGGCGCGGATCAGGTGTTTGCCGCGCGGCGTGCGGAAACTGCCGTATTCCTCGCCGACGCCGGCACTGGCCGTCGATACCGGGTACTCGCGCCACACGCCGCCGGCATCGTCGCTGACGAACAGGCGTTGTTTGGCGATCGAAACCAGCAACTTCACTGGGTTTTCCTGCGCCGCTCGGCGAAGAATTGCGACAGCAGGTTGCCGCACTCGGCGGCCAGCACGCCGCCCTCGACCCGCGCGTGGTGGTTCAGGCGTTCGACGCCAAAGAGGTCGACGACGCTGCCGTGGGCGCCGGTTTTTGCGTCGCGGGCGCCATAGACGACGCGGCTGATGCGCGCGTGCATGATGGCGCCGGCACACATGGCGCAGGGTTCGAGGGTGACGAACAACTCGCAGCCCGGCAGACGGTAATTGCCGAGATTGCGCGCCGCGTCGCGCAGGGCGGCGATTTCGGCATGGGCGGTCGGATCGCTCTCGCCGACTGGCGAGTTGAAGCCGCGCCCGACGATCGCGCCGTCGCGCACCACGACGGCGCCGACCGGCACCTCGCCCAGACATTCCGCCGCACGCGCCAGGGACAGGGCTTCGCGCATGAAAAATTCATCGCTCAGGCCGGCGGGCAGTAATTCGATTTCTTCCTGCAAGCTCATTTTCAGTAAAAGCCAAGTGGTGCGCCATGATACGGGAAAAGGGGCTTCATCCATCCCCCCCCCCGCCCAGGGCAATCGCATGAATGCTGACGCCATAAAAACCACCCCTCCCCGACCTTCCCCTCCGGGCTGCGCCCGCAAGGGAGGGGGTCAAGCTTGCAGCGCGCGCCGGTTTTCTCCCTCCCTTGCACAGCAGGGGAGAGTCGGGGAGGGGTTGTCGGCCACGACAACGGCATTCATGCGATTGCCCTGCTCCCACGCCGACAGGAATCCTGTTTCAGCTTCCCGCGACTGCTGGATTTCCGCCGACGGATGAATAACGGGTAGTGGCGAATGTGACATCTTTGCATGGCATTCGTGAAAAATTCCATTTTCCCGGTATGGCCATGCCCCTTTCCAGCCGGCTCTTGGTTATGATGTGCGGCATTCTGGAAACCGTTCCTGCTCAAGAGAGGCTCGAAGATGAGTACCTTACGCACTGCTCCCGCAAATCTCCTTGTCTTATTGGCAACCGCCCTCGCGGCCCTGCTCGCCGGCTGCGCTTCGGACCTGCCGCCAGCGCCGCAGTCGGTGGCTTCGACGGAGTACAACTACAAGATCGGCCCGGGCGATACCCTGAATATCGTCGTCTGGCGCAATCCGGAGTTGTCGATGTCGGTTCCCGTCCGCCCGGATGGCAAGATTTCGGCGCCGCTGATCGACGATCTCGATGCTCTGGGCAAGGATTCGACCAGCCTCGCCCGCGATATCGAGCAGGAATTGGCGAAATTTATCCGCGATCCGGTGGTAACGGTCATCGTGACCAGTTTCGTCGGCCCCTACAGTGAGCAGATTCGCGTCGTCGGCGAAGCGACCAAGCCGCAGACGCTTCCCTACAAGCAGAAGATGACTCTGCTCGACGTAATGATCGCCGTCGGCGGCATGACTGATTTTGCCGATGGCAATCGCGCCACCATCCTGCGCATGGGCGACGATGCCACCACGCAGTACAGCGTGCGCCTGAAGGATCTGATCAAGAGCGGCGATGTCTCGGCCAATGTCGAGATGAAACCGGGCGATGTGCTGATCATCCCGCAGAGCTGGTTCTGATCGTCGGCGTCATGACAGCCCGGCCAGACGGCCGGGCGGCAGCAAACTCGGATTCATCATGGAAGAAATTCTTCGCCAGGCTCTGACCATCCTGCGCGCGACCTGGAAACATCGCCACCTCGGCATGGTGGTCGCATGGGTCGTGGGCGCCATCGCCGCCGGTGTCATTTTGCGCATACCGGATCGCTATGAGGCATCGGCCCGCATTTTCGTCGACACGCAATCCATCCTGAAGCCGCTGATGTCCGGCCTGACCATCCAGCCCAATATCGAACAGCAGGTGATGATGTTGAGCCGCACGCTGATCAGCCGGCCGAATGTCGAAAAACTGATCCGCATGGCCGATCTCGACCTCGATATCAATAACAAAGCGGGACAGGAAGCCTTGATCGACGGACTGACCAAGACCTTGAAAATCCAGAGCGTCGGCCGCGACAATCTGTACACGCTGTCTTATCAGCATGCCGACCCGGTTAAGGCGCAGCGCGTCGTCCAGGCGCTGGTGTCGATCTTTGTCGAGTCCAGTCTCGGCAGCAAGCGGCAGAACACCGACTCGGCGCGCAAGTTCATCGAAGAACAGATTCGCAATTACGAGGGCAAATTGCAGGAGGCGGAAAATCGCCTCAAGGACTTCAAACTGCGCAATATCGACCTGCATACCGGCGATGGCAAAACCAGTATCGATCGCTTGTCCGATCTGACCGTGCAGCTCAATACCTCGCGCCTGGCTTTGCGTGAAGCGCAAAATTCCCGCGATTCCCTGCGCCGCCAGATCGTCGGCGAGGATCCGGTACTGCTACCGGAAGCCCCGGGCGTCGATTCCGGCATCCTGCTCCCCGAAATCGATGGTCGCATCGATACCCAGAAGCGCAATCTCGACACCTTGCTGCAACGTTATACCGAACAGCATCCTGACGTTATCGGCACCCGCCGGCTGATCCGCGATCTCGAAGAACAAAAGCGCCAGGAACTGGAGGCGCGCAAGAAATTCGCGGCGAGCAACCCCGGTTCTTCGATCAGCAATAACCCGGTATACCAGCAATTGAAGGTCGCCCTGGCCGAGGCCGAAGCCAACGTGGCCTCGCTCCAGGCGCGTGTCGCCGAATACGAGGAACGCTACAAGAATCTGAACGACCTGCTGCGGACGCAGCCTCGCCTGGAGGCTGAATTCACCCAGTTGAACCGGGATTACGACATTCACAAGAAGAACTATGAGCAACTGGTCGCCCGCCGCGAGTCGGCCGAGCTTTCCAGCGATCTCGATGCCGCTGGCTCGGTCGCCGATTTTCGCCTGATCGACCCACCGCGGGCTTCGCAAAATCCCGTGGCGCCGAACCGCCTGCTACTCTTCCCGCTCGGCCTGCTGCTCGCTCTGGCGGCCGGCCTGGCGGCCGCCTTCGTCGCCAGCCAGATCCGCCCAGTGTTCTTCGAGGGCAAATCCCTGCGCGACGCCACCGGCCTGCCGCTGCTGGGCAGCGTTTCGCTGATCCCGAGCGAGGCCCGCCGGCTCAAGGAAAGATCCAGCCTGCGCCGTTTCTCGCTGGCCACCGCCGGACTGTTCGCCGTCTATGGGATGGGCATGGCCGCCATCTTCTTCCTTCAACGCGCCGCCTGAAAGATAGCGATGAGCCTGATCGAACAAGCAGCCAAGCGCCTGGAACAACTGCGCCAGGCTGGCGTCGAACTGCCCGAGGAAATCACTTCGCCCGCGCCCCTTCGGCACGACGGCAGAAATGTCGACCAAGATGCAGTTGTCATCGCGCCCAAGGCAAAAAAAGCGGCGACCGTATCCCGGCGCGTCGAACTCAAACTCGACGCCCTCGCCGCCTCCGGCCTGCTCGTGCCGCAGGCTTCCCGCAGCCTGCTGGCGGATGAATTCCGCGTCATCAAGCGGCCCCTGATCGCCAATGCCATGGGCAAGGGCAGCGAGCCGATCGCCAACGGCAACCTGATCATGATCACCAGCGCGCTGCCGGGGGAAGGCAAGAGTTCCACCGCCATCAACCTGGCCATCAGCATTGCCATGGAACTCGACAACACGGTGATGCTGGTCGATGCCGACGTCGCTCGCCCGTCGATATTGCGCATGCTCGGCCTGCCGCCGGCGCCGGGTCTGCTCGACGTGGTGAACAAAAATTCAGTCGACATCTCCGGCGTCCTGCTGCGCACCAATATCGAAAAATTGTCCATCCTGCCCAGCGGCACCCAGCATGAGCGTGCCACCGAACTGCTAGCCAGCGATGCCATGGTGCGCCTGCTCGACGACATGGCCAGCCGCTACAACGACCGCATCATCATCTTCGATTCCCCGCCCCTGCTGATAACTACCGAAGCGCCCGCCCTCGCCGCGCACATGGGACAGATCGTCATCGTCGTTCAGGCCGAAAACACCACCCAGGCGACTGTCAAACAGGCTGTCGATAGTATCGAAGCCTGCCCGCTCAAAATGGTGATTCTCAATCAGGTACGGCAAGCGTCCTCCGATGGTTACGGTTATGGCTACGGATATGGCTACCGTCATGAAAAAAAATAGGCTCTCGTCTCCGCGTCCGCTGACGGTCGCCCTCGCTCTGCTGCTGGCACTGCCGGCGACGGCCCAGCAGCAAAATGTCACCGGCGCCCTGCCGACACAGGGCATCGGCACCCCGGCCAAGATGGACGATGCCAATCGCAACGATACAGAAGACACGCAGCAAAACCGCCGGGCCTGGGCGATCTCGCCACGCATCGGCCTGTCGCTGACCGCCACCGATCACGCCAATATCAGCGGCTACAACAACCGCGGCGAGAGTGACCTGATCACCGAAATTACGCCCGGCATCCGCATCGACACGCAAACCGCCCGCCTGCGCGGCTATTTCGATTACTCGCTGCGCGGCCAGATCTACACACAGAACGGTGGCAGCCGGCATCAGAACAGCCTCAACAGCTTCGTCACGCTGGAGGCCGTCGATAACTGGTTTTTCGTCGATGTCAGCGGCAACATCGCGCAGCAGAGCATTTCCGCCTTCGGCCCACAATCTCCCGGCGACACCTCGATCAACAGCAACAGCACGGAAACCGCAACCTGGCGCGTCTCGCCCTATATCCGCGGAACCTTCGGTGGTCTGGCTGACTACACACTGCGCTACAACGCCTCGGCAACGCGGGCGGACGATTCGCGACAAGCCTCGAACCTGGATGTCTCCCAATGGATCGCCCAGTTGCGCGGCGGCACGCCCTTCCACAACCTGCAATGGTCTCTCGACGGCAACCGCCAGACGGCCGATTACGCCAATGGACGCAAAACCGATGCCGATCTGGCCCGCATCCTGGCCACCTATCTGATTACCCCGCAATTCAGCATTTCCGCCAGCGGCGGCTGGGAACGCAACAACTACGCCGCGCTCAACGACGAAAACACTACCACCTACGGCTACGGTTTCGATTGGAACCCGACGCCGCGCACCCAGATTTCCGCCTTCAGGGAACGCCGCTTCTTCGGCCATGGCCATCGTTTCAGCATCAGTCACCGCTTTCCGATGAGCAGCATCCGCTATAGCGATAGCCGCGATGTCTCGGTATTGCCCAACCAGTTCGCCATGGGCGGCATGGGCAGTATATATGACATGTATTTCGACTACTTCGCCGCTCAGATACCCGATCCGCTCCTGCGCGCCGCTTTCGTCAACGCCCTCTTGACCAGTTCCGGCATCGATCCCAACCGCCAAGTGGTGAGCGGCTTCCTCTCGTCGCGAGCCAGCAACCAGCGGCGGCAGCAACTGTCTTACGTCCTGCAAGGCGCGCGCAACTCGCTAACCCTGCAACTCCAGCGCAATGAAGATTCGGCCATCGCCCTCGCCCTGACGCCGGGCGCCGACGATTTCTCGCACAGTTCGAAGATCCGTCAGAAAGGCGTCAGCCTCAATTTCTCGCACCGCCTGACGCCCCTCTCCAATCTCAACATCATGGCCAGCCGCCAGAAAAGCAGCGGCAACTACACCGGAACCGCCAATCTGGACAGCCGGACGACGCTCTACCAGATCAGTCTGGCGACCAAACTAGGGAAGAAAACCACCGGCTCGCTCAGTGCGCGCCACGCGAAATACGAGGGCAATAGCAATTCGTATTCCGAGAATGCCCTGATCGCCACCTTCCTCTATACGTACTGACTCTATGTACGAAGCTTTCTACGGCTTGAGCAGCAAGCCTTTCCAGCTCAACCCGGACCCTTCGTTCTATTTCGGCAGCAAACAGCACAGCCGGGCAGCCGCTTATCTCGACTACGGCATGCACCAGAACGAAGGTTTCGTCGTCATCACCGGCGACGTTGGCGCCGGCAAGACCACCATGGTGCGCAGCCTGCTCGACAGCCTCGACCAGAAAAAAGTGATCGCCGCCCATCTGGTCAGTACCCAACTCGATGCCGACGATACCCTGCGCCTGGTCGGCGCGGCCTTCGGCCTGCGGACCAAGGACATTTCCAAGGCCGACGTCCTGATGTCGCTGGAAGCCTTTCTCATCAGCGCCACCAGCAAGGGCAAGCGCTGCCTGCTCATCGTCGACGAAGCACAGAACCTGACGGCGCGCGCCGTCGAGGAACTGCGCATGCTGTCCAATTTCCAGTTTGGCAATCGCGCCCTGCTGCAAAGCTATCTGATCGGCCAACCCGAATTCCGGCAGATTCTGCAAAGCCCGCACATGATGCAGTTCCGCCAGCGCGTTATCGCCGCCTGCCACATCGGGCCGCTCGATGCCGAAGAAACCCGGGCCTACATCGAGCACCGGCTCAAATGCTCCGGCTTCTCCGGCTCGCCGAGCATCAGCGACTCGGCGCACGTGGCCATCTTCAAGGCCAGTAGCGGCATTCCACGGCGCATCAATTCACTCTGCGACCGCCTGCTGCTGTTCGGCTACCTGAGCAACAACAAGAATTTCGAAGAAACCGACGTCGAGGAAGTCGCCCGCGAAATACAAGAGGAAACCATGGGCGGCGGCACCAAGCTCAACCTCGCCAGCACGCCGGAAATCGAGGAAAACATCTCGCCGTACCAGGGGAGCAGCCTGCAGTCTTTCATCGACAGTGAGCGCGACAAACCGGAGGCGCTGCTGGCCGGCATGAACCTGTATCAATTCAGCGAGCGCCTGGCCCTGCTCGAACACAGCCTGCTGCAACTGGAAAAAATCAACAGCGCGACGCTTTCCCTGTTGCAGCGTCTGGTTGACGATGGCCGGCGACTGACCCGAAAAACCCACGAGAAAGATAAAGCCGATGTCTGAAACCTGGCCCTCCGACCTTGGTCCGGTCATGTGCGTCGTTGGCGCCCGGCCCAATTTCATGAAAATGGCGCCCATCCTGCGCGCCTTCGCCGCCCATACGCCGGTCATTCCGGCCCTGCTGGTGCACACCGGCCAGCATTACGACCGCGACATGAACGACCGTCTGTTCGAGGATCTGCGTCTGCCGCGCCCGGACATCAATCTGGAAGTCGGCTCCGCTTCGCATGCCGTGCAGACCGCCGAAGTCATGAAACGCTTCGAGCCGGTGCTCGACGAGCGCCAGCCCGCCTGCGTGCTGGTCGTCGGCGATGTCAATTCGACCCTGGCCTGCACCCTGGTCGCCGTCAAAAAAGGCATTCCCGTGGCGCACGTCGAAGCCGGCCTGCGCAGCTACGACCGCGCCATGCCGGAGGAAATCAACCGCCTCCTCACCGACCAGATCGCCGACCTGCTCTACACCACCGAACGCAGCGCCGCCGCCAATCTGGCGCGCGAAGGCATCGCCGCCGAGCGCGTGCGTTTCGTCGGCAATGTGATGATCGATTCGCTGTTGAGCAATCGCCAGCACGCCCGCGCTCCGGCCGCCACCATAGCCCTCGGCGGCGGCGACCCGGCTCTGATCGCCGCCGCCGAAGGCTATGGCGTGGTCACCCTGCATCGCCCATCGAATGTCGACGATCCCGCTGTTCTCGCCGCGCTGCTCGGCGTCCTGCGCGAAATCGCCACCGGCTTGCCGCTGGTGTTCGCCCTGCATCCGCGCACCCGCCAAAATATCGAACGCTTCGGTCTGCAAAACCTGATCGACAGGCCGCGCATGCTGCTGCTGCCGCCCCAGGGCTATCTCGAAATGCTCGGCCTGATGGCCGGCGCACGCATCGTGTTGACCGACTCTGGCGGCTTGCAGGAAGAAACCACGGCCCTTGGCGTGCCCTGCCTGACCCTGCGCGAAAATACCGAGCGCCCGATCACCGTCAACCAGGGCACCAATACCCTGGTTGGTCGCGATATCGCGGCGATCCGCCAACGGACGGCGGAAACCCTGGCCGGCCACGGCAAGAGCGGGCGCGTGCCGGAATTGTGGGATGGCCGCGCCGCCGAGCGCATCGCCGCCGATCTGGCCGGCTGGCTGCTCGCCCGCCACGGCGGCGGGTAAGCATCATGGCCGCGCCGCCGCAGCGCAACGCGCTGACCATCGACGTCGAGGATTATTTCCAGGTCTCCGCCTTCGCCCCCCACATCGCCCGCAGCGAGTGGCCGAACCGGGAATGCCGCGTCGAGCGCAACATCGAACGCATCCTCGCCATGCTCGACGCGCGCGGCATCCGCGCCACCTTCTTCACCCTCGGCTGGATCGCCGAACGCTATTCGGCGATGGTTCGCCGCATCGCCGCCGCCGGCCACGAAATCGCCAGCCACGGCTACGGCCACGAGCGGGCCAGCGAGCAGACACCGGACGTTTTCCTTGCCGACATCGCCGCCGCCAAGCGGCTTCTCGAAGACCTTTGCGCCTGCGAGGTGCGCGGCTACCGGGCGCCGAGCTTCTCCATCGGCGCTGGCAACCCGTGGGCTTTCGAGTGTCTGGAACGGGCCGGCTATCGCTACAGTTCCAGCATCTACCCGATCCGCCACGACCACTACGGCATGCCCGAGGCGCCGCGCCATGCCCACCGCATCGGCCAAGTGCTCGAAATCCCGGCGACCACGCTGCGCCTCTTCCAGCGCAACTGGCCGGCCGGCGGCGGCGGCTATTTCCGCCTGCTGCCCTATCCCGTATCGCGCTGGATGCTCCGCCGCATCAATAACGTGGACGGCCTGCCGGCAGTGTTCTATTTCCACCCCTGGGAAATCGACGCCGACCAACCGCGCATCCCCGGCATCAGCGCCAAGACGCGCTTTCGCCATTACCTCAACCTCGGGCGCATGGAGCAGCGCTTGCACCGTCTGCTGGCCGATTTTTCCTGGGGCCGGATGGACGAGCTATTTCTCGGCAGCGCCTGATTGCCATGCACATCCACCGCCTCGACCCTGCCGATAGCGTGGCCGCCGCCCACTGGGACGCCTTCGTCATGACCTCTCCGGAGGCTACATTTTTCCACCGCGCGGCGTGGCAGGGCATCATCAACACGGTCTTCCGCCACCCGACTTATTTCCTCTACGCCCAGGAAGGCGGCGAGATTCGCGGCGTCCTGCCGCTCGCCCACGTCAATAGCTGGCTTTTCGGCAACGCCCTGATCGCCCTGCCCTTCGCCGTCTATGGCGGCATCGCCGCCGACAGCGCGGCGACCGTGACGGCTCTGGAAGAAGCAGCGGAGCGGCTGGCCATCCGCCTCGGCGTCAGCCACCTCGAATTCCGCAATCTCGCCCCGCGCCACACCGACTGGCCGACGCAGGATTTGTACGCGACCTTCCGCAAGGAAATCCTGCCCGAGGTCGAAGCCAACCTGCTGGCCATTCCGCGCAAGCAGCGGGCGATGGTGCGCAAAGGCATCAACAACGGCCTCATCGGCCACCGCGACGGCAACGTCGAACGCTTTTTCGCGCTCTTCGCCGACAATGTCCATCGCCACGGCACGCCGGCTCTGCCCAGGCGTTACTTCGAGACCTTGCTGCGCGTTTTTGGCAAGGACTGCGAAATTCTCACCGTCACCACGCCCGACGGCCGCCCCTTGAGCAGCGTGCTGTCATTCTATTTCCGCGATCAGGTGCTGCCCTATTACGCCGGTGACGACACGGCGGCGCGCGATTTCGCGGCCAACGATTTCAAATACTGGGAACTGATGCGCCGCGCCTGCGAACGCGGCCTGTGCCTTTTCGACTACGGCCGCAGCAAGGTCGGCACCGGCCCCTACGCCTTCAAGAAAAACTGGGGCTTCGAGCCGCAGCCATTGCATTACGAATACCGCCTCTATAAGCGCGACAGCATCCCGCAGAACAATCCAAGCAATGCCAAATACAAGCTCTTCATCGCCGCCTGGCGGCGCCTGCCGCTCGCCCTGGCCAACCGGCTCGGGCCGTCGATCGTCCGTAATCTGGGTTAGACCGCTAATGCCCAAGTCGCCCTACCTGTCCAAGGATAGAAATGGCCGCCACATGCACAGGCAAGTTCTTTTTGGTTTTGCCTCCATGGCCGGCGCCTTGGCGTTCGTTGTCATTGTCATTGGGCTACATACCGTACAAACTGCCTATGATCCGGCGGCTCAACTGATGAGCGAGCTGGCCCTGGGGCCGCATGGCGAAATGATGCTGGCGGCTTTCTCGGCGCTGGCTGTTTCAATAGCCGCTCTTGCGCTGGGGCTGCCGGCGCAAAATCCGTTGTTGAGGGCGGTTCTCATACTTTGCGCGCTCTGCTTCCTCGTGGCCGGAATTTTCCCCCTGGGAGTCGCGACCGAGCTTCATGTGGCAGCCGTAGCTCTTGGTTTCGTCACGGCGGGCCTCGCCATGTATCTGTTGCCTTCCGTCCTCCGGTTTCAAAACACGCTCTGGCGAGTCACCTCATGGGGCTTTCTTGCAGCAATGGCTTCCGTTGCTGCTCTCGGCCATTCGTTCGTTCCTGCTGGCATTGCCCAGCGGTTGGCCACCGCCGCTCTTCTCGGCTGGCTTGGCGCGTGTGGGTGCAGGCTTGTCCGCGATGAAGCGCCGCATGTGTAATCCTGTTGAAATGCGGCCAATACATTGCACTTCGCCCAACAATCCGCTCCAGCGTGCAGTCAGCCAGTTGCCCTGCACGGCTGCCACGGATTTTCGTCATTGAGGCGCCTATCATGTGGCTTGTTTCCCTCGTAGTCACCGCGACTAAAAACTGCACCATCGATCCTCACCCCGATTGGGGGCCAGCCAAGGGGGCCTACGTCAATGCGCTCATCTCGTTCCCGGAGCCTCATGGCGCCAAGCGTCTCGCAAAGATGTACGCCACCGAGGGAGACAAGCGATGGAGATTTCGCTATTTTCGATTCTGTCGAAAGGTGACCCTGGCAAATTTCAAGGAGGATCCCGAGTATCGGGAATATTTTGCGTAAACAAAGCGAGATGGATACTCATTGGTCTTTCATTTCTACTGTGATGCAAACAAATTCGAAGCAAGCGCTGATGCCGCATCGTTCACACTGATCGCCTAAGGAACCCCTGATCAATTGACATACCGAGCATGCTCACCCAAGCCAACCATTTTTCGGTAGCTCCGATGATCAATTTTTCCGCTTCTACCGCGATTTCTCGACGCTTTTCAGGCACCGAGCACCCATTTCGGGGCGCCACGGACGGATTTCGCCCATCAACTCGCCAAAGCTCGCCTCGCCAGATAAAGCTTGGTCAATCCGATCAGCGAAAATACCTGTGCGGCATTCTTCGCCATCCCCTTGTAGCGCACCTTCGTATAACCGAACTGGCGCTTGATGACACGGAACACATGCTCGACTCGCGCCCGGATCGCAGACATCCGGTGATTGAAGCGCTTGTTGGCTCCGGTCAGCGGATGCGCCCGGCTCGCCTTGAGCGATACGCCCCAGAATACGCCGGCTTGGCGAGCCAGACGCTTGAGCGGTTTACTGACATAAGCCTTGTCGCCAAACACCGCTCGGTCATCCGCGCGCAACAGGCGGGGCAACTGACTGATGTCCGACCGGTTGGCTGGCGTGACCAATACCGTATGCACAAGGCCAGAATTGACATCCGCCCCAACATGAACCTTCATGCCGAAATACCACTGATTCCCCTTCTTCGTCTGATGCATCTCGGGATCGCGCTTCCTGTCCCGGTTCTTCGTCGAGGGCTGCGCATGGATAATAGTTGCATCGGCCATGGCGCCCCCTTGAGCAGCAAGCCGCGTTGCTCAAGCGTGTCGTTGATGAGGTTCATCATGCGCGCGGTCAGCCCATGCGTCTCCAGCAAATGACGAAACTTCAGGATCGTCGTCTCGTCGGACATCGCGTCATCGGTCAAATCCAGGCCCGCAAAGCGGCGCATCGTCTCGATCTCGTACAGGGCACCGCTTCCATCTCGGCCAGAAAGCGCTCACGACGCGTCTGCTTCTTCTTCTTCTCGAATGCCTGCGCGGCAAAGGCCGTTTGTTTCATAAGCGCAGCAGATCAATTTATGATCACAGCATTTTGTCATGCCTGAATTGATCAGAGATTCCCTAACATCACCGTTATATTATTGGCATGGAATTTATTCGAAGACAGACAACAGGTCGCTCCAAGGCAATCGACGTATGCCGGGGATTGCTGTTTCTCTTGATGATCAATACGCATGCACTGACCATCGCTTCCGTTCCGAAAGATCACTGGCTTTTTTCGGATTACTGGCTGCCTAATGGCTGGGCAACAATAGCATTTGTCGTGTTATCTGGCTACGGCATTGGTTATATATTCTCGATACGCGAACAAGCAGGACGAGATGCTGCGCTGATTAGCCGAAGCAAGAAAATCCTTGCAGTCATGTTCATATCAAATTTCGTATTCAGTGCACTGCAAGAGTTGCTCAAAAAACATGTTTCAACCATCCTGGCCCCCGAGTGGTGGATCGGGTTTTTCACATTGACTACCGAATGGACCATTTCTGGCGTTCTTTTTCCTACCGCTTTGGTACTTCTTTGCGGCCCAGCCATGATCCGCTTCTGTCAACGCGCCCTCTGGAAGACGCTGGCCGCCCTGATTGTCGCTCGAATCATCATTGCCCTACTGTCATCCTCACTGGCAAGCACCGACTACGCGGATTACTGGATTTTCCAATTGCTGCTTTTCAAGGGATTCGGCGGGTTTCCCGTCCTCCCTTTCGTCATTAACGGGTGCCTTGGAGTCTGGCTGGGGATATTTAAGCGCTTCAGCAACTCGGCGTCGTCTGTTATTTTTGCCGCACTCATGCTCATACAGCTTATAGTCTACCTTTCCAGTTTTAATCCGACAGCATCTCCGTGGCTCTTACTGATTTCTTCTCTCGAGGCAATAGGGAAATTTTCCTGGGTATTTGCACTCGCGCTCTTACTGACCCGCTTCCAATCCTTTCCAATGACTTCCATGATAGGGCTTATCGGAAAATTCTCGCTAGGTTCATTCATCATGCACCGGGTATTTATCCAAGGACTAAATTTTATGTGGAATCTATTCGGCAACAATTTGCTTTCCCCTGCATATTATTACTGCCTCCTAATCATATGCACCCTTACACTCACTTGGCTTTTCTGCATTTTGCGTGAACACTTTCCCATTATCAACCGTTGTTTTACGCGACTGGCACTGTAATGCTCCAGATAGTGTTAAGCCGGAAATTCAATATGTCACCCGCTGCCCGGAATATGCCAACGTCCTGAAAGATAAAAAAACAGCGCTTCGTCGACAGCGCCGAAAGTCTGGTTTCTCCGCTGCATCCGTTCCTCGCTATCCTTCGCTCAAGGGAAACGTCATGCTGTTTCTGCGGTATCCTAAGCATTTTCTTCATCCTGCACGCAAAAAGAGGCGTCCTGTTTTCCTCGAAGCACCTTGCATGGCAATTTCTCACGACTTCCAGCGCACCTCTTGACCGGGTGCGTGCAAAAATCACGCGCGCCGATCAGGTAGTCGTCAGGCAAACAACTCATGGCCAACATTCTCTATCTCGTCCACCGCCTGCCCTATCCGCCGAACAAGGGCGACAAGGTTCGCTCTTACCATCTGCTGCGCCATTTGCTGAAATCGCATCGTGTTTTTCTCGGCACCTTCATCGACGATCCCGAGGACGCAGAACACGTCTCGATCCTGCAAAAAAAATGCGCCGGGCTTCATATCGCCCGCCTCCATCCCAGCCTGGCCAAGCTGCGCAGCCTCAATGGCCTGCTCGTCGGCGAGCCGCTGACCTTGCGTTACTACCGCGATTCCGGCTTGCAGGATTGGGTCGACAACATCTGCAGTACGGGAGTAATCGATGCCGCCGTCGTCTTCAGTTCGGCGATGGCCCAGTACGTCGAGGACAAGACTCGCCTGCAAGTGCTGGTCGATTTCGTCGACGTCGATTCGGCCAAGTGGACGCAGTACGCGCCCCGGCACCACTGGCCGATGTCCTGGATTTACCGCCGCGAGGGCCGCTTGCTGCTTGACTATGAACGCAAAGTGGCGGCCCAGGCGGTGCGTTCCTTTCTCGTCACCGAAGCCGAGGTCGAACTGTTCCGCAAGCTGGCTCCGGAATGCAGCGTTTATGTTGAAGTTATGTGTAATGGCGTCGATGCCGATCGCTTCGCGCCGAAAATCGAACGCCCGTCGCCCTTCCCGGCTGGCGAGGAAGCCGTGGTGTTCACCGGCGCCATGGATTACTGGCCGAATGTCGATGCCGTCACCTGGTTCGTCGCCGAGATGCTGCCGGCGCTGCGGGCGCAGCGGCCACACGCGCGTTTTTATATCGTCGGCCGCAGCCCGACGCCGGAAGTCCAGGCTCTGGCCAGCGAGCACGTCGTCGTCACCGGCACCGTGGCGGATGTCCGCCCCTACCTGCAACATGCCGACGTCGTCGTCGCGCCCTTGCGCGTCGCCCGCGGCATCCAGAACAAGATTCTCGAAGCCATGGCCATGCAGCGCCCGGTGGTCGCCGCCACCGGCTGCGTCGCCGCCATCGACACGGAAGCGGGCAAGGAAATCCTCGCCGCCGACAGCGCCGATGAATTCGTCGCCGCCATCGCCGCCCAACTGGCAGACCCCGCCGCCGCTGCCGCCATCGGCCACGCCGCGCGCGCGCGCGTCGTCGCCCGCTACAGTTGGAAGGCGCACCTGCGCCGCATCGACCCCTATCTGCTTCGCCGCAGCACCACCCAGTCGCCATGAGAATCATTGCCGACGCTCTCTCGCCCGCCTGGCGACAGGCGCTGCCGCTACTGCTCGCCCTGCTCGCCTGGCTGCTCTACTGCTACTGGGACACCGCCGCCGCCATGGTCGGCATCTGGTATCGCTCGGAAACCTACGCCCACGCCTTTTTGGTGCCGCCGATTACGCTGTGGCTGATCTGGCGCCAGCGCGCCGCGCTGCTCGCCGTGCCGCCGCGCACTTCGCTGCCCCTCGTCGCGCCGGTGGCCTGCGCCACACTGGCCTGGCTGTTCGGTGAACTGACTGCGGTCAACGCCCTGACCCAGTTCGCGCTGGTCGCCACGCTGGCGCTTGCCGTCATGGCCCTGCTCGGCCCGGCGGTGAGCAAGCGTCTGGCCTTTCCGCTGGCCTTCCTGTTTTTCTCGGTGCCCTTCGGCGATTTCATGATGCCGAAGCTGATGGAATGGACCGCCGCCTTCACCGTTCTGGCCCTGCGCGCCACCGGCATTCCGGTGTACCAGGAAGGCTTGCAATTCGTCATCCCCTCCGGCAGTTGGTCGGTCGTCGAGGCTTGCAGCGGCATCCGTTACATCATCGCCTCGCTCACCGTCGGCACGCTGTTCGCCTACCTCAACTACCGTTCCTGGCGCCGCCGGCTGGCCTTCATCGCCGTCGCCCTCATCGTGCCGCTGATCGCCAATTGGCTGCGCGCCTACATCATCGTCATGCTCGGCCATCTTTCCGACAACCAGATCGCCACCGGCGTCGATCACCTGATCTACGGCTGGGTGTTCTTCGGCGTGGTCATCATGATCATGTTCGTCATCGGCGTCCGCTGGTCCGAAGCAGAAGCCGTTCCCCCGCCGTCCGCCGTCCCGCCAGACGAGCAGGCGGGCGGCAACGCCGGCAGAACCTGGCTGGCCGCGCTGGCCGCGCTGGCCATCGCTCTGGTCGCCGCCGCCGGCCCGCTCGCCTTCATCGCCATCGACCGCGCCGACCGCGCCGGGCCGGTCGCCCTCGCCAAGCTGCCGGCACCCGCCGGCTGGCAAGAAGAAGCCGAAGCGCCGCTCTGGAAACCGGACTTCGCCAACGCCTCGGACGAACTGCAAGCAGTCTTCGTGCGCGACGGCCAGCGCGTCGGCCTCTACATCGGCTATTACCGCAATCAGGATTACCAGCGCAAACTGGTGACTTCGACCAACACCCTGGCCGCCAGCGACAACAGTCTGTGGGCCGTGGTCGCTCGCGGCAGCGCGGCGCCGGAGATTTCCGGCCTGCCGGCCAGCGTCGCCAGCGCCGATCTGCTGGCCAGTGGCCCGGAAGTCCGCCTGCATGTCTGGCGGTGGTACTGGATCGACGGCCGGCTGACCGCTTCCGACGCCCTGGCCAAGTTTTATACCGCCCTCTCCCGTTTGGCCGGACGCGGCGACGATGCCGCCGTGATTATCCTTTACGCCCCGGCCGCCAGCGCGACGACGGCCCTGCCCGCCTTCGCCGCCGCCGCCGCGCCGGAACTCGACCGGCTACTGGCCGCTACCCGCGACAGTCGATGACCACCGACAGCCGCCCCCTCGTCGCCCATGTCATGTACCGCTTCGACACCGGCGGGCTGGAGAATGGCATCGTCAACCTGATCAACCACATGCCGCCCGAGTCTTACCGGCATGCGGTAATCGCGCTGACTGAAATCACCGATTTTCGCCAGCGCATCCGCCGCGATGATGTCGAATTCATCGCCCTGAACAAGCCACCGGGTCAGACGCTGTGGCAGTTTCCGCGCCTCTGGCGCTTGTTTCGCCGCCTGCGCCCGGCCATCGTGCATAGCCGCAATCTGGCGGCGCTGGAAGTCCAACTGCCGGCCTGGGCCGCCGGCGTGCCGGTACGCATTCACGGCGAGCATGGTCGCGATGTCGGCGATCTCGACGGCAGCAATGTCGTCTATCAGCGCGTCCGCCGCTTTTACAAGCCCTTCGTGAGCTATTACCTCGCCCTTTCGCGCGACCTCGCCCAGTATCTCGATGTCATGATTCGCGTTCCTTCCAACAAACTGCTCCAGGTTTACAACGGCGTCGACACCGATCGTTTCCATCCCGCCTCGCCGGATTTTTCCGCGCCGGGCTGCCCCTTTCCGCGCGCCGGTCACTGGCTGGTCGGCACGGTGGGCCGCATGCAGGCGGTCAAGGATCAGCCGACCCTGGCCCGCGCTTTCGTCCGCGCCCTGGAAATCGCCCCGCAACTACGGCCGCGCCTGCGTCTGGCGCTGATCGGCGATGGCCCATTGCGCGCCGTCTGTCAGGATATTCTCGCTGCCGCCGACGTCGCCGATCTGGCCTGGCTGCCCGGCGAGCGCGGCGACGTGCCGGATGTAATGCGCGGTTTCGACTGTTTCGTGTTGCCCTCCCTGGCCGAGGGCATTTCCAACACCATTCTCGAAGCCATGGCCTGCGGCCTGCCGGTGATCGCCACCGCTGTCGGCGGCAATGCCGAGCTGGTGGTTAGCGGCGAAACTGGCGAAATCATTCCCGCCGCCGATCCCGAAAGCATGGCCCAAGCCATCGTCCGCCTCGCCGCTGCGCCGGAAACCGCCCGCGCCATGGGCCAGGCCGGTCGCCGGCTGGCCGAGGAGCGCTTCAGCCTGCCAGCCATGGTGGCTGCCTACCAGAGCGCTTACGATCAACTCCTGCACCGCAGCGGTGCGACTTCACGGCCCTGACAGGAAACAGCCATGTGCGGCATCACCGGCATTTTCGACACCCGCGGCCGGCGCGACATCGACCGCGCCGTGCTGCACCGCATGAACGAATCGCAGTTCCATCGCGGCCCGGACGAAGGCGGCCTGCACCTCGAACCCGGCGTTGGCCTCGGCCATCGCCGGCTGTCGATCATCGACCTGGCCACCGGCCAGCAGCCGCTCCACAACGAGGACGGCAGCGTCTGGGTGGTGTTCAACGGCGAAATCTACAATTTCCAGGAACTGATTCCGGAATTGCAGGCGCTCGGCCATGTCTTTCACACCCGCAGCGACACCGAGGTTATCGTCCATGCTTGGGAGGCTTGGGGCGAGCATTGCGTCGACCGTTTTCGCGGCATGTTTGCCTTCGCCCTGTGGGACCGTAACCGCGACACTCTCTTCCTCGCCCGCGACCGCCTCGGCGTCAAGCCCCTGTTCTACGCCCTGCTCGACGACGGGATGTTCCTGTTTGGCTCCGAGTTGAAATCCCTGCTCGCCCACGGTGGCCTGAGGCGCGATATCGACCCCTGCGCCGTCGAGGAATATTTCGCCCTCGGCTACGTCGCCGAGCCGCGCGCCATTTTCAGGCAGGCGAAGAAGCTGCCGCCAGCGTGCACGCTACTGCTGCGCCGTGACCAAGCGCTCGGCGAGCCGCGCCCTTACTGGGATGTCCGCTTTTCGCTGGACAATCCGCTCGATGACGGTGAGGCGCGCGCCGAACTGCTGCATCGCCTGAAAGAATCCATCAGGCTGCGCCTGATTTCGGAAGTGCCGCTCGGCGCCTTCCTTTCCGGCGGCGTTGATTCGAGCGCCGTGGTCGCGGTCATGGCCGGCCTCTCGGCGAATCCGGTCAATACCTGCTCGATCGGCTTTGCCGACCCGGCCTTCAACGAATCGGAATTCGCCCGCATGGTGGCCGAGCGCTACCGTACCGACCACCATCTCGATCAGGTCGAAAGCGACGACTTCGGCCTGATCGACACCCTGGCCCAGCTTTACGACGAGCCTTACGCCGACAGTTCGGCCATTCCCACTTACCGCGTCTGCCAACTGGCCCGCCGGCACGTCACCGTCGCCCTTTCCGGCGACGGCGGCGACGAGAGTTTCGGCGGTTACCGCCGCTACCACCTGCATCTGATGGAAGAAAAAATGCGCGCGGCGCTGCCGCTCGCCTTGCGCCGGCCAGTCTTTGGCGCGCTCGGTCGGCTCTATCCCAAGGCCGACTGGGCGCCGCGCGTGTTTCGCGCCAAGACCACCTTCGAGGGAATGTCTCGGGATTCAGTCGAAGGCTACTTCCATTCGGTGTCGATCCTGCGCGCGCCGATGCGCCAGCGCCTGTTCACCCGGCAATTCAAGGCCGCCCTCGGCGGTTACGACGCCTTCCAGGTTTTCACCGGCCATGCCGCCCGCGCCGAAACCGACGATCCGCTGGCGCTGATCCAGTACATCGACCTCAAAACTTATCTGGTCAGCGACATCAACACCAAGGTGGACCGCGCCAGCATGGCCCATGCCCTGGAAGTGCGCGAGCCACTGATGGATCACCGGCTGATCGAATGGCTGGCGACCCTGCCCTCGGCGCACAAGATTCGCGGCGGGGAAGGCAAATATTTGCTGAAAAAGACGATGGAACCATTATTGCCCGAGGCGGTACTGTATCGCCCCAAGATGGGCTTTTCGGTACCGCTGGCGCGCTGGTTCCGCGGGCCGTTGAAGCAACGCGTGCGCGAGGCCATGCTCGGCGAACGGCTGGCCGACACCGGCTGGTTCGCCCGCGATTATCTGGAAGAACTGGTGCGCGACCACGACAACGGCCGCCGCGACTACAGCGCCTCGATCTGGACCATCCTCATGTTCGAGGCTTTCCTGCGTAATGTCATGGCCGGGGAAACGCCGGCATGATCCGCGTTCTACACGTCCTCGATCACTCGATTCCGCTGCACAGCGGCTACACCTTCCGCAGCGCCGCCCTGCTGCGCGAACAGCGCGCCCTGGGCTGGGAAACCTTCCACCTGACCTCGCCCAAGCAGGGGCGAACCGTCGCGCCGTTCGAGGAAGTCGACGGCCTCTCTTTCTACCGCACACCGCTGGCTGATGGCGCTCTCGCCGGCCTGCCCCTGCTCCGGGAACTGGCGCTGATGAAACGCCTGGAAACCCGGCTGGAGGAAGTCGCCCGCGAAATTCGCCCGGACATCATCCACGCCCATTCGCCAGTGCTCAACGCCTTGCCGGCGATCAAGGTCGCCCGCCGGCTCGGCCTTCCCGTCGTCTACGAAATCCGCGCCTTCTGGGAAGATGCCGCCGTCGACCACGGCAGCACCCGTGAGGGCAGCCTGCGCTACCGCGCCACGCGCGCCCTGGAAACCCGCGCCATCCGCCGCGCCGACCATGTGTTTACCATCTGCGAGGGCCTGCGCGCCGACATTCTGGGGCGCGGCGTCGCGGCGGACAAGGTGACGGTGATCCCCAATGCCGTCGATGTCGCTTCCTTCCAGCCGGCCCGTCCGCCCGATCCGCGACTGCTAGTGGAATTGGGGCTGGAAGGCAAAACCGTGATCGGCTTCATCGGCTCCTTCTACGCCTACGAAGGTCTGGATCTGCTGCTCGACGCCCTGCCCGAACTGCTCCGACAGCGCCCCGAGGCGCGCCTGCTGCTGGTTGGCGGCGGTCCGCAGGAAGCCAATCTGCGCCAGCAGGCCGAGCGCCTGGGCATCGCCGGACAGGTAATTTTCACTGGCCGCGTGCCGCATCAGGAAGTCAATCGTTACTACGATCTGATCGATGTGCTGGCCTACCCGCGCCACCCGATGCGTCTGACCGAACTGGTGACGCCGCTCAAGCCGCTGGAAGCCATGGCCCAGGAGCAGTTATTCGTCGCCTCCGATGTCGGCGGCCACCAGGAATTGATTGAGCATGGCAAAACCGGCATCCTGTTCAAGGCCGGCGACCGTGACGCCCTGCGTAACGCCCTGCTGGCCCTGCTCGACGACCGCCAGCGCTGGCCCGAACTCAAGGCCAATGGCCGCCACTTCGTCGAATCGGTGCGCAACTGGAGGAACAGCGTCGCCAATTACCGCCTCCCGTATTCCCGGCTCACCGGCAAAATCTGAACCATGCCCCGCCCCATCAAGACCCTGCTGTTCTCGACCCTCTTTCCCAGCACGGCGCGGCCGGTGCACGGCATTTTTGTCGAAACGCGCCTGCGCGAGTTGCTGCGTAGCGGCGAGGTCGAAACCAAGGTGGTCGCGCCCGTCCCCTGGTTTCCTTTCCGGCACAAGATGTTCGGCCAATACGCCCGCTTCGCGGCAACGCCCCGCTGCGAGCTCCGGAACGGCATCGAGGTGATTCACCCGCGCTACTTCCTGCCGCCCAGAATCGGCATGAACATGGCGCCACACACCCTCGCCCGCGCCGCCCTGCCGGTGATCCGCAAAATCATCGCCGACGGTTTCGATTTCGACCTGATCGACGCCCACTATTACTATCCCGACGGCGTTGCCGCCCATTTCATCGCCCGGCAACTGAACAAGCCCTTCGTCGTCACCGCGCGCGGCACCGATCTCAATCTGATTCCCCAATACCCGTATCCGCGCCGGTTGATCCTGCAAACCGCCAGCGCCGCCCAAGCCTCGATCGGCGTCTGCCGGGCACTGATGGACATCTTGGCGGAAATGGGCGCCGATCCCGGCAAGCTCAAGGTTTTTCGCAACGGCGTCGATCTCGTCCGGTTTCAGCCAGAGGATCGCGATCAGGCGCGCTCCCGGCTCGGGCTTACAGCCCCGGTCATCCTTTTGTCGGTCGGCCATCTGGTCGAACGCAAGGGTCACCACATCGCCATCCAGGCTCTGCCCATGCTGCCGGCCAATGTCGAACTAGCTATCGTCGGCGACGGGCCGGAACGTCCGGCGCTCGAAGCCCTGGCGAAGCGCCTCGGTGTCGATGATCGCGTGCGTTTCACCGGCCAGTTGCCGAATACCGAACTGCCCGGCTGGTACAGCGCCGCCGACGCCCTGCTTCTGTGTTCGAGCCGCGAAGGCTGGGCCAACGTCCTGCTTGAAGCGATGGCCTGCGGCACGCCGGCAATCGCCACCAACATCTGGGGCACCCCGGAAGTCGTCTCCTCGCCGGAGGCCGGCATTCTCCTGCGCGAGCGTTCGGCCACGGCCCTGGCCGAGAGCTATGCCGAACTGTTCAGCAACTACCCCGCCCGCGGCGCCGTTCGCTCCCATGCCGAACGTTTCAGTTGGCAGGAAACCACCGACCGGCAACTCGAACTGTTCCGCGCCATTTGCCACCGGAGCGCCGCATGCGCGACCTGCTGATCCTCGCCATCATCCTCGGCGGTGCGCTCGTGGCGCTGCGCAAACCGTGGATCGGCGTCATCCTGTGGACCTGGATCAGTTTGATGAACCCGCATCAACAGTGGGGCTATGCCGCCGCCTCAATGCCCATCGCCATGATCCTCGCCATATCGATACTGATCGGACTGCTATTCTCGCGGGAAAAGCAAAACCCCTTCATTTCACCGGCCGTATGGTTACTCGCCGTCTTTGCCGCATGGATTACATTTACGCTACCGTTTTCCATGTATTTGCAGGGAAGCCTGCCGCTGTGGGAGCGCACGATCAAAACCTGCCTGATGTTATTCGTCACGCTGGCCCTGATCGACTCGCCGAAAAAAATGAATATCTACATCTGGACGCTCACTGCTTCCATCGGCTTTTATGGCGTCAAGGGCGGGTTATTCACACTGCTGACCGGGGGCAACCACTTGGTATGGGGGCCGGGCGGATTCATCGGCGGCAATAATGAAATCGCTCTGGCGGTCATCATGGTCATCCCCCTGATGCGCTATCTGCAATTGCAAATGACAATCAAATGGCAGCAGCACATGATGACCGTCGCGATGATTCTCTCGGCAGTCATGGCGCTCGGTACCCATTCACGCGGCGCGCTACTGGCTCTGATCGCGATGACCTTCCTGATCTGGATACGCGGCCGGCAGAAGTTTGTTTTCGGATTTATGGCAATCGTCCTCGCCTTTCTGGCTCTCCCATTCATGCCGGAAGAATGGTGGGCGCGGATGGGAACCATTCAGACCTACGAGCAGGACGCTTCCGCCATGGGCCGCATCAATGCCTGGTGGATGGCCTGGAATCTGGCCAAGGATCGCTTCCTTGGCGGCGGTTTCGACATCTACAATCTCACAGTCTTTGGCCTGTACGCCCCGGATCCCTACGACGTTCATGCCGCCCACAGCATTTATTTCCAGATACTCGGGGAGCAAGGATTCATCGGCCTCGCCATCTTTCTGTTGATTGGCGTCACCACCTGGAGAACAGCCGACAATCTGATGAAAATCGGCAAGCAGGATCCTTCGCTCAGTTGGACCCGCGATCTGGGCGCCATGGCTCACGCCAGCATGATGGGTTATGCCGTAGGCGGCGCTTTCCTCAGTCTCTCGTATTTCGATTTGCCTTATAATATTATGGTTGCAATAATTCTTGCAAAATACCTTGTAGAGCGAGAATTGACAAATAGAAAAACCCCCATTCCCAATTGATATGAATAACCGGTCAAACAGTATGAATCCAACATGCCCGCACAAATCCGCGGCAGTCCTGTTACGGATGTCTCTCTGCCTCCTGTATCTGATAATGCTTCCCGGGCACACCCAAGAATCATCCGAGCGCTATGACCCAGATTGCCTGCCACTTAAGCAAGGCGCCAGGTATGGGCCGTTCGATTATAACAAGGCGCCTCAAGATCAACGCGAATTGGTTGAGGCCCGACATTTCAATGAAATTTATCGGACATATCTCGCTGGCAAAGACAGATCCAAATTAATATATGGTGACGTAGTTTCATCACCCGCCGCCGAATTCAGTTACACCCTATGGGCATTCCCAAACCACGCGCGCGCCTTGGCTGCCATGGAGGATCTGGCGATCAAGCATAAAAGCGACACCCCGCCTGGCGCGCAATTGAGGATACACTGTTATTTCCAGAGAGCGGTTCGTTTCACTCCTGAGGATCCCCTGGTCAGATCTCTGTACGGCTATTATTATGCCCGCCGAGAAAAAAAGGAAGAAGCCATGGCGCAGCTTGCCAAAGCGGAGGCGCTGAATAGCGGAATTATCGATGTAGCAGTATATTCCGCATTCGCCTATTTCGAAATAAAGGAGTTCGATAAATCCTTGGCAGCGGCGAAACAGGCTTATACACTCGGCTATCAACTCCCCGGTTTGAGAAACAAACTGGAACGCGCCGGAAAATGGCATGACTAAAAAGCAGTCATATCAGACATGTGGATGATGAAGCCGCTTTTCAGATTGTTATCTCCTGCCGGGCCATCGGCAAAGCTCAACATCTTCATCTTCCACCGCGCGCTGCCGGCGGCCGACCCTTTGCTACCGTTCGAACCTTCGGCCGAGCAGTTTGAGTGGATCGTCCGCTTCATTGCCCGCACCTTTCATGTCATGCCGCTCGGCGAAGCCGCTCGCCGGTTGCGGGAGGGTAGCTTGCCGCCGGCGGCAGCCGTCATTACCTTTGATGACGGCTATGCCGATAACCTGCTGGTTGCCTGGCCGATCCTCAAGCGCCACGGCGTATCGGCGACTTTCTTCATTGCCACCGCCTTCCTTGAAGGTGGCCGCATGTGGAATGACGACGTGATTGAGGCGTTTCGCTTCGCCCAGGATAAAACAATGGATCTGCGCGAGTTCGGCCTGGGAATCCATCGCCTGACCGACGCTGCGTCGCGTGTGCGTGGCTATGAAGCGGTATTGGGCAAACTCAAGTATTTCGAGCATTCGTTACGTACCGAAACCGCCCGGCAAATCGCCACGCGCTGCGCCGTGCCGGAGCCCCCGGAACTGATGCTGAGTCACCGGCAGCTCCGTCTCCTGCACGCCGAAGGCGCTGAGATTGGCGGCCATACCCGCAGTCATCCCATACTCGAAGGCATGGACGATAGCGCGGCCCGGCAGGAGATCGTTTCTGGGAAAGAGGAACTCGAAGCCCTACTGGCAGCGCCGGTACAGGTTTTCGCCTACCCGAACGGCGCTCCCGGCCGCGATTATTCGCCAAGACATGCGGACATGGTTCGCCAGGCAGGATTCGCGGCGGCCGTATCGACCCGCCAAGCCTGCGCGACCGCGACTTCCGACCCCTTCCAGTTACCCCGCTTCACGCCGTGGGAGCGCACGCCGCTGCGCTTTGCCCTGCGCAGCATGATGACCATCGCCCGATCGACCTGAGTTATTCCAGGCCGGTAAATATGCGAAAGTGTAATGTAGATCACGGAAACCCAGCGCCATACGGCAGACAATCCCCCCATAGTTGAATGACTGCTATATGAATCTCTCATTGCATCGTTTGCGCAATCTCCTGCCTTTCTCGCTGCCGCCTGCCGGCGCCGAGACCGTATCGGCGGGCGACAACCCGCCGGATGCGACCGCCATGTCGCCGGCCAGCGTGATCGCGCGTGTCTGCGCCGAGGCATTGCCGCGCATCGCCCGCCAGCGGGGCATGTTGCAGCGTTTCCGCCAACTCGAAGCGACTTGCCAGGAGGTCGAGCCGGCGCTGGCCGAACTCGAACGCCTGATCAGCGCCGCCCCCCTGCCGCTGCCGCCGGCCGCCACTGCCGCCGCGCTGCAAGCCGACAATTTGATCAAACACCTGGCCCAATGCTATGACCACATCGTCCAGGGCATCATCAAACGCCATGGCAGCGAACCGGCGCCCCTGTTTTACCGCGCCATCCAGCGCGCCATGGCCATGCTCGCCCGCCGCCAGGTGCTGGCCCACCGCGCTTGCACGCTGCCATCGGCGAGTTCCTGGCGGCAATTACACGTCCTCTACCAAATGGCCTGCGACCCCAGTTTGCAGGCGCTCAATGGCGATACCGCGCCGATCGAATACGAATATCTCGCCGCCCTGTTGCTCGCTTACTTCGATCCGCCGCGCCAGCCGCGCGGCGATCTCGAAACCATCCATCGCTGCGCCCAACAACTGGCTGCCTATGCCGTAATCAGCGAAGCAAGCGCCGAGGCGCTGGCCCGCTCGACAAGCGATGCCCGTTTCCTGCTGCATACCGAGGAGGGGCATCCCGGCCAGCCCTTGTCCCGCCTGAGCGCCGACACGCCCTTCAGCGGCGGCATGCTGATCGATTGCAGCCAGGTGCTGGCGGCCATTGACCGCAATCTCACGCACCAGCCGGGCAAGCCGGTGCAGCCTAAGCTAGCCGCTTCACCGGCCCTGTTGCAATGCCTGCGCCTGACCTTGGGCGGACGTAGCGCCCGCCGCTTCAGCCGCAGCAAGTTCCGCCCGCGCGCCGACCTGATCGGCGGTCTCAATGCGGTAATCCGCTTTCTCGATGGTCATGTCCTTTCGCGGCGCGCCCTTGATGCGCCGCCGGACATGCAGGGCGGACGCCGCCTGGCCAGCGGCGAATGGTCGCTGATCGACGAAAGCCCGGACGGCTTCATGGTCCGTTTCATCCGCGGCGGCCAACATCACTTCGGCGCCGGCCAAGTGGTCGCGCTGCAACCGCGCGAATCGAGTCGCGTCTATGTCTGTCTGGTGCGCCGCATAATCACGACGCATAAGCGTCTGGAACTCGGCTTGCAACTGCTATCGCCGCAAGTCAGTATCGTCACGCTGCCGGGTGACGGCGGCCGCGCCATCTTCCTCCACAGTCTGCCGGCCTATGGCCCTTACACCGGCCTGATCACCGCCAAGGGCGCGCTCCGCGGTCGCCAGAAACTGCATCTGAAAGTGCTCGGCCAGCCGCTCGAACGGCGGATCGGGCGGGTTCTGGAAGCCAACGAGGAACTGGAATTCGTCACGCTCGAACCCTTGTCCGGCTGATTCAAGCTGGAAACGGCAGTTGACTGCAATCCTCGCCAAGTCTTATAGAATGCAGCCGTTTTTGGCTCCGATCCGTTTCATCGCTTGGGTGACAACGCTATGCGCCCGCCTGCGCCATGCGGCCTTGCTCATTCCTGCGGGCATCAGCCCGTTGCGTCCTCGCGCCTTGCCCGGCACGCCGATCACGGCACGGGCGGGCGCATCCAACTGCCCTTTCCAGATTCAATGCTCAGCTACCGTCATGCCTTTCACGCCGGCAACCATGCCGACGCGCTCAAACACCTGATCCTGATCCAGATCGTCCGCTACTTGGGCGAAAAGCCGACACCTTTCTGGGTCGTCGACACCCATGCCGGCGCCGGCCGCTACGCGCTTGACGGGGAATACGCCAGAAAACTGGGCGAGTACCGCGACGGCATCGGCCGCCTGTGGCAAGCCGAAAATCTGCCGCCAGCCGCCGCCGACTACGTCGATTGCGTCCGCCAGCTCAATCCGGATGGCCGTCTGCGCCACTACCCCGGCTCACCGTGGTTGAGCAGCCAGTTGCTGCGCGCGGGCGACCGTCTGCGCCTGTTCGAATTGCACAGCAGCGATGCCAAGCTGTTGCAGGAATGCTTCCGTGGCCACGGGCGCCAGGTCACGATCAGCGAGGGCGACGGCTTCGCCGGCCTCAGGGCCGTTCTGCCACCGCCGCCACGGCGCGGTTTGGTGTTGATCGACCCGTCCTTTGAGACGCGCGACGACTACGCCAAGGTCGTCAAAGGCTTGCAGGAAGCCTTGAAGCGCTTCCCGACCGGCATCTACGCCCTGTGGCACCCGCTGCTGGCGAAGCCGGAAGCGCAAAAGCTGCCCGAGCGCCTGCGCGCCCTTGGCGCCGCCGATTGGCTGCACGCCACCTTGCAGATCAGCGCGCCGCCCCGCGCCGGTTTCGGCATGGTCGGCAGCGGCATGTTCATCATTAATCCGCCGTGGACGCTGAAGCAAACCTTGCACGACACCTTGCCGGCGATCACCGCCCTGCTCGCCCAGGGCGACGGGGCGAAGTTCACGCTCGTCGGCGAATCAAGCTAACGCAATTTTATTCAAGTGGCGTCATTTCTGGATTGCTTCGTCGCTTCGCTCCTCGCAATGACGGTGCAAGAGTAGCCGTCATTGCGAGCGCAGCAATCCAGTTTCGTACAGTCTTGAATTAAAACCGCTCCAATTCGGTATATTTGGCGCGCGAGCCGCGCGCCTTGTCCACCGGATATTTTTCGCCGTTCTCGGCCAGTTTGTCCCGGGCCGCCGCCAGCAAGTCGATGCCGGCGGCGTCGGCGATCAGCAGCAGATAGAGCAGGATGTCGGCGCATTCGTCGCGCAGGGCCTTGCCGCCTGCCGCTTCAACCGGCAGCGCGGCGATTTCGGCGTCGCTTTTCCACTGCGTCAATTCCAGCAGTTCGGCGGCTTCGAGATTGAGCGAGACGATCAGGTTACGCAGCGAGTGGAACTGCCGCCAGTCGCGGGCATCGCGGAAAGCCAGCAAGTCGGTGGTCAGGGCGTGCAGATCGGACATGGTCGTTTCCTCGTCGGCAAGGCAGCGATGATGCCACAGGACCGTCCACCCCGCTGTTGACTGGACACCATATCCGGCTGATTTTGCTAGAATTATAAGTTTACGTTCGGACAGCACGGTATCTTGCCCGTGGCATCCGGCACAGGATGCCGCAAGAAATCGACAATGAATCTATTCCGCACCAAGAACATTGATGCCATGCTGGCGACGGCCCGCACTGGCGGGCTGAAGAAGGTGCTCGGCCCGCTCGACCTGATTCTGCTGGGCATTGGCGCCATCGTCGGCACCGGCATTTTCGTGCTCACCGGCACCGGCGCCTTGACCGCCGGCCCGGCCTTGACCGTCTCCTTCACCATCGCCGCCCTGGCCTGCGGCTTTGCCGCGCTGTGCTATGCCGAATTCGCCTCGACCATCCCGGTTTCCGGCTCCATCTATACCTATTGTTACGCCACGCTGGGCGAAATCGTCGCCTGGATGATCGGCTGGGACATGCTTCTGGAATACGGACTGGCGACCTCGGCGGTATCGGTCGGCTGGTCGGGTTATTTCCAGTCGCTGCTAGCCGGTTTCGGCATCGGCCTGCCAACGGCGCTGACCGCTGCCCCCGGCGCGCTGCCGGGCGTCGATACCTTCATCAACCTGCCGGCAATGCTCATCATGCTCGCCATCACCGCCCTGGTCGCCCACGGCATGCGTGAATCGGCCCGCCTCAACAACCTGATGGTGGCCATCAAGGTCGGCGTCGTGCTGCTCTTCATCGCCGTTGGCGTCTGGCACGTCGAACCGGCCAACTGGCGGCCCTTCGCCCCCTTCGGCGCAAGCGGCATATTCAATGCGGCGGCGCTGATGTTCTTCGCCTTCATCGGCTTCGACGCCGTAACCTCGGCCGCGGAGGAAGTGCGCAATCCAAGCCGCGACCTGCCCATCGGCATCATCGGTTCACTCGTCGTGTGCGCCGTACTCTATGTGGCGATGGCGGCGATCATGACCGGCATCGTGCCTTACCAGCAATTCGCCGGGGTCGACCATCCGGTTTCGCTGGCCCTGCAACTGGCCGGCCAGACGTGGATAGCGGGCTTCGTCGACCTCGGCGCCATTCTCGGCATGACCACGGTCATCCTGGTAATGACCTACGGCCTGACCCGCATCATTTTCGCCATGTCGCGCGACGGCCTGCTGCCCCGGCGACTGTCCAGGGTGCACCCGGTGCATGCCACGCCCTGGACCGCCACCTGGATCGTCGGCCTGGTTTTTTCCACCGTCGCCGCCTTCGTGCCGCTCAGAACGCTGGCCGAACTGATCAATATCGGCACGCTGACGGCCTTCACGCTGATTTCCGTGTCCGTGCTGGTCTTGCGCCGCACCCATCCGGATCTGCCGCGCGCCTTCCGCTGCCCCGGCGTGCCGCTGGTGCCGCTCCTGTCGGTGGCCTTCTGCCTGTTCCTGATGGCCCATCTGCAAAAGACGACCTGGATCGCCTTCGCAATCTGGATGACGCTGGGGCTGGCCATCTATTTCCTGTACGCCCGCCGCCACGCACTGCTAAACGATCGCGGCGCCTGACGGTCCGCTCTCAGCCGAGCCGCACCGAGAAACAACTGCCGCCGCCGTCGAGATTGCCGGCGGCGATGCGCCAGCCCTGCTGCTCGCAGATGCGGCGAACCAGCGACAGGCCCAGGCCAAGCCCTTCGCCGCGCGCCAACTGGCCGCGCACGAAGGGTTCGAACAATTTGTCGATCTCGTCCGCGGGAATGCCCGGCCCGCTGTCCTCGACGCAAAAGCCGCCAGCGCCGACGATGAGGCGGATTTCCCCGCGCTCGGTGTAATGCAGCGCGTTGCGCAGCAGATTGTCGATGACCACGCGCAGCAGCGTCGCGTGCCAGTGCCCCGCCACCTCGCCATCGTGACGCAGCACGAAGCCCAGCCCGCGAGCGGCGATTTCCGGCCGCCAGGCGGCTGCCAGTTCCTCGGCCAGCGCCGCCAGGGTCGTCGTTTCCACGCACGTCGGCGAGATACCTTGGGCGCGCGCCAGTTGCAGGAAAGTGTCGACCAGCGACCGCATTTCCGCCGCCGCCTTGCCAATGCGCTCGACCTGACGGCGCGCCTGTTGCGGCAGGTCGCCGCGCGCCAGCAGCAGTTCGGCCGAGGTGCCGACGATCATCAGGGGCGTGCGCAATTCGTGGCTGACATCGCTGGTAAATAGCCGCTCGCGCTCAATCGCCGCGCCCAGCCGGCCAAAGGCCAAGTCGAAAGCGCGCGCCAGTTGCCCGAGTTCGTCATCGCCATAATCTTCCGCCAGGGCCGGGGCCGGCGCCGGCATCCGGTCGCGCTCGCGCACCTGGCCGGCCAGGCGGATCACCGGGTCGATCACCCGGCGCACGGTCAGGCGGCCGATCACGAAGGCCAGCGCAATGGCCAGCGCCAGCCCGGCCACGACCACCTTGACCATCAGCCTCTCACGCGCCTCGAAGGCATCCTGATTGCGAACCAGGATGAAGCGGTGGCCGTCAATGCTTGTTTCCAGCACATGCCAGGCACCGCTGGCGGTGACAATTTCCTGGTAGCCCTCATGGATATTGGACAGATTCAGGGGCAGTGTTTTTCCATCCAGATCGGGCACATAGAGGCTGCTGCTGCCGCTGATGTCGGGAATTTGCCGGCTGCCCCGATACAGTTCCTCGACCACCGCCATCTCGCTGCGCAGTTCCTCGCCGATCAGATCTTCCTCGACGACATGAATGACGGCGACGAGGGCAGCGGCGTAAACACCGGCAACCAGCGCGGTGAGCAGGGTAAATGACAGCAGGATGCGGCGGGCGAGCGGTTGTTTAATCGTCACGATCGTCCTCGGCAAGCCGGTAACCGACGCCATGCACGGTATGCAGCAGGGGCTGCGGGAAAGGCTTGTCTACCGCCTGGCGCAACAAATGCAGGTGGCTGCGCAGGCTGTCACTGGCCGGCGGATCGTCGCCCCAGAGCGCCGATTCCAGCGTCTCCCGGCGGACCACGCCGGGACTCCGGCGCATCAGGATTTCGAGCAGTTTGAAGCAGGCCGGGCTGAGGCGCAGCGTCTGGCCGCCGCGCATGACATGCCAGGTGTCGGGATCGAGCGCCAGATCGGCGACCTGCAAACGCTGACGGGCGCCAAACGTCCGCCGCAGCACCGCCTCGATGCGCGCTTCCAGTTCGGCCAGCGCGAAGGGCTTGACCAGATAATCGTCGGCGCCAGTGCGCAGGCCGTGCAGACGGTCGTCGACGGTATCGCGCGCGGTCAGCATGATCACCGGCATCTGGCTGCCGCTCTCGCGCAGGCTGCGGCAGAGCTGGTAGCCGTCCATGCCCGGCAGCATCACATCGAGGACGAGCAGATCGTACTGCCCGGTCAGCGCCAGATGCAGGCCGCCCGGCCCGTTGCGCGCGCAATCGACGATGTGGCCGGCGGCTTCCAGGAAATCGACGACATTGGCCAGAATATCGGGATTGTCTTCGATGACGAGCAGGCGCATGCGGTTGGCTTCTCTGGAACGGTGGCGGCAGTATAGCTCTCGCCACCGGCCTGCACAGATACGCCCGTTTTCCGCGGCGCGCGATTGCCTCTGCGATCCTTTGACGTTTCATTGACGCGGCGCCGCCCAAACTGTGCTTTTCCCCGACGCCGCAGATACCCGATGCCCTTTTTTCGCCACGGCCAAGTCCGCTATCTTGGCCTCATCGCCGCCTGCTGGCTGGCGATTTTCTTTCTGACCCGTAGCGCGCTGCTGTTCGCCAACCTGCCGGAAACCGGGGCCGGCGTCTTCGCCGTGCTGCGTCTCTACGCCCTCGGCGCCGTCTACGATCTGGCTTTCCTGCTCTACGCGCTGCTGCCGCTCGCCTTCTATCTGGCGCTGTGTCCGCAAAGACTCTGGCAAAGCCGCGCGCACCGCGCCTTCCTCGTCGCGCTAACGGGCATCAGCCTGTTCGCCATGCTTTTCGTCGCCGCCGCCGAATGGCTGTTCTGGGACGAATTCGGCGTCCGCTTCAATTTCATCGCCGTCGATTATCTGGTCTATTCCAAGGAAGTCGTCGACAACATCATGGAGTCCTACCCGATCTATCCGCTGCTGACCCTGCTGGCGGTGCTGGCCGCCATCGCCACACTGGCGCTGCGCCGGCCGCTGGCGGCGGCTCTGGCGGCGCCAGCGCTGCCGGGCGCCGCTCGCTGGCGCCTTGCCGCCCTCCTGCTGCTCGCCGCCCTGCTCGACATGGCCGCGATCGGCCAGGATTTCCCGCGTCCCCAGGAGGGCAATCGCTACCAGGCGGAACTGGCCGGCAACGGGCCGTTCCAGTTTTTCGCCGCCTTTCGCAACAACGAACTCGATTACCGCCAGCTTTACGCCACGCTGCCCGAGAGCGAGGCGGCCACGCTGCTGCGCGCCGAGGTGGCCGAGCCGAACGCCCGCTTCATCGGCGACGCTCCCTTCGACATCCGCCGGGTCATCGCCAACCGGGGGCCGGAACAGCGCCGCAATATCGTACTGGTCACCATCGAGAGCCTGAGCGCCAAGTATCTCGGCAGCTTCGGCAACGACCGGGGACTGACGCCCAATCTCGACGCGCTGCGCCGGGAGAGCCTGTTCTTCACCAACTTTCAGGCCACCGGCACGCGCACCGACCGCGGGCTGGAAGCCATCACCCTGTCGATTCCGCCGACGCCGGGCCGCTCCATCGTCAAGCGCATCGGCCGCGAAAGCGGCTACGCCAGTCTCGGCCAGCAACTGGCCGCCAAGGGGTATGATTGCGTGTTTGTCTATGGCGGGCGCGGCTATTTCGATAACATGAACAGCTTTTTCGCTGGCAACGGCTACCGCATCGTCGACCAGAGCAGCGTCGCCGATGACGAAATGCAGTTCCGCAACGCCTGGGGCATGTCCGACGAAGATCTCTACGCCCAGACGCTGAAAATCGCCGATCAGAATCATGCCGCCGGCCAGCCCTTCTTCCTGCAACTGATGACCACTTCCAATCACCGCCCCTACACCTATCCCGCCGGCCGCATCGACATCCCCTCCGGCAGCGGACGCGATGGCGCGGTCAAGTACACCGATTACGCCATCGGCCGCTTTCTCGAACAGGCGCGCGCCAAGCCGTGGTTCGCCGATACCGTATTCTTCTTCGTCGCCGACCACACGGCCGGCAGCGCCGGGCGCGAGAACCTGCCGGTCGCCAATTACCACATCCCGCTCTTCATTTACGCGCCCGGCTGGATCGCCCCGCGCGAGGTGACGGCGCTGACCAGCCAGATCGACCTCGCCCCGACCTTGCTCGGCCTCCTGGGCATGGATTACGTATCGACCTTCTTCGGCCGCAACGCGCTGCTCGACGAAAACCGGCCGGGCCGCACCCTGATCGGCAATTACCAGCATCTCGGCCTGTTCGATAGCCGCGATCTGGCTATTCTCAGCCCGCGCCAGATCGTCCGCCGCCATGACGACGCCCTCGGCGAAAGCCACGAACTGCCCGCCTCCCTCACCGACCCCCTGATCCGCCGCAACATCGCCTACTACGAGGGCGCCAGCTACGCCTTCCGCAAGGGTCTGCTCGCCTGGCGGCCGGAATTGCAAACGGCGGTGCGGCATTGAGCATGCGACGACTACTGGCGATGAGACCAACGGTGCGCGGCGAAACCCTGGCCCTGCTGGCCAGCGCCGTGTTCACGCTACTGTGCAACGCAACTTTCTGGCACACCCTGTTAACCCTGCGCCCGCCAGCCTCGTGGGCGGACTGGCGGCTACCGCTTTGCGCCGCACTGCTGCTGACCGGCTTGCAATGGCTGATGCTGCTGCTCGTCACCGGCCGCCGGATCATCAAGCCACTGCTCATGTTACTCACCCTGCCGACGGCGGCGGCGGTCTATTTCATGAATACCTATGCGGTCCATCTGGATCCGCCCATGCTGCGCAACCTGGTCGAAACCGATATCAAGGAAGCCGGCGAACTGCTCGCACCCGGCATGCTGCTCTACGTGCTTTATGCCGTGATCGCCATCGGCCTCATCAGTCGCTTCGACATTCGCCGGGTAAACTGGCGGCAAGCCGCGCTGACCCGCGCCGCCGCCCTGCTCGCCGCTCTGGGCATGAGTGCCGCCGGCCTGTGGCTGGCATCCGCCGAGTTGATCCCGGCGATCCGCGAGCACAAGGAATTGCGCTATCTGGTCACGCCCGCCAACTACCTGTACTCGCTGGGGCGGGTGCTGACGGCGCAGGTTGCCGCACCCGGAACAGCCCAGGCGCGCGAACGCATCGCCCCGGACGCACAGCGCGGCGACGGCGCGCGCAAACCGCTGGCCCTGGTGCTGGTGGTCGGCGAAACGGTGCGCGCCGCCAACTGGGGACTGAACGACTACGAGCGGCAAACCACGCCGGAACTGGCCGCCCGCCAGGTCATCAATTTTCCCGAAGTCACCAGTTGCGGCACCGACACCGCCATTTCCCTGCCCTGCATGTTCTCCCTTATTGGCCGGCAGCGTTATGACGAAAGCGCCATCCGTCGCCAGGAATCCCTGCTGCACGTCTTGCAGCGCGTCGGCGTCAGCGTCCGCTGGCGGGAGAACCAGTCGGGCTGCAAGGGCGTCTGCGACGGCCTGCCCGTAGACAATCTGGCGCATGCCAAGATTCCCGGCCTGTGCGACGGCGAACGCTGCTTCGACGAAGTCCTGCTCAACGGCCTGCCGCAAATCATCGAGAACGCTGCCGGCGACATCATCGTCATCCTGCACATGCTCGGCAATCACGGCCCGGCCTATTTCCGGCGCTACCCGGAAAACTTCCGGCAATGGACGCCGACCTGCGACACCACCGATCTCGCCCGCTGTTCCCGCGAGGCGCTGGTGAATACCTACGACAACGCCGTGCTATACACCGACCATGTGCTGGCCCAGGCAATCGACCAGTTGGCGCAAATCACCTCGCACGACACGGCCCTGCTCTACGTTTCCGACCACGGCGAATCGCTCGGCGAAAAGGGTCTCTACCTGCATGGCATGCCGTATGCCATCGCCCCGGCCGAGCAAACCCGGGTGCCGATGATTTTCTGGCTTTCCCCCGCTGTCGCCGCCGGCCTGCCGGCGGGCTGCCTGGCCCGCCGGGCGGCGCAGCCGGCCAGCCACGATCACCTCTTCCATACCGTGCTCAAGTTGTTCGCGGTCGATACCGTCGCCTACAATCCGCAACTCGACCTGCTGGCGGACTGCCGCTGACCGGACAAGGCCGCAACCGCATTTCCGAAATCAACCCCATGACTCATGACCAACCGCCCGCTCCCGCCACCGCCGGCACGGAGCACCCCAGCATCCGCCTCAAGAACCACCTTTCCTTCACCGTCCTGAGCCTGCTGACGCTGCTGCTGATGTATTCGTTGCTGCGTCTGGCGCTGCTGGTTTACAACCACGAACAGATCGGCGGCGCCTCGCTTGGCGATCTGGCCGAAGCCTTCTTCAATGGCCTGCGTTTCGACCTGCGTCTGGCCGTCTGTATCTGCCTGCCGCTGCTGCTCGTCCTGGCGAGCCGCCGGGCGATGCAAGCGCGGCGGCTGATGTGCGGCTGGCTGACCGTGGCCGCCAGCCTGACGCTGTTCCTCGGCCTGATCGAACTCGATTTTTATCGCGAATTCAACCAGCGTCTGAACGGACTGGTTTTCCAGTATCTCAAGGAAGACCCGAAAACGGTGCTGAATATGCTCTGGTACGGCTTTCCGGTACTTCGCTACCTGCTTGCCTGGGCTTTGGCCTCCGCCGCGCTGGCTTGGGTTTTTAGGTGGATCAGCCAGCGCCATCAATCTTCTCCCCCGAAGGGGCAAATACCTCCCCTCTCCACAAGTGGAGAGGGGCCGGGGGTGAGGTTTGTCACGCCCCTGAGCGAGCGCCTGCCGATCCGCCTTGCCGTCCTCGCGCTCTGCCTGCTGCTTGCCATCCTTGGCGCGCGCGGCACCCTGCGCCAAGGGCCGCCGCTGCGCTGGGGCGACGCCTTTACCACCGAGTCGGTATTCGCCAATCAACTGGGTCTGAACGGCACGCTGTCGCTGATTTCCGCCGCGCAGGCGCAATTTTTCGGTCGCCGCCACCAAGCTTGGCAGGGCAGCCAAGCCTACCCCGAAGCCTTGGACATCGTCCGCCACATGCTGCTCACCGGCCACGACACGCTGCTCGCCGAGGAGCGGGCGGCGGTGCTGCGCACCACCACGCCGCCAACCGAAAAGACGCTGGCGGTGAAGAACGTCGTGCTCATCATCATGGAAAGCCTCGCCGGTCGCCATGTCGGTGTCCTCGGCGGCGGCGACATCACCCCGAATTTCGACCGGCTGGCCGGCGAAGGGCTGTTGTTCACCCGCTTCTTTTCCAATGGCACGCACACCCACCAGGGCATGTTCGCCTCGATCAGTTGCTTTCCCAACCTGCCGGCCTTCGAATACCTGATGCAGACGCCGGAAGGCAACAACGACTTCTCCGGGCTGCCGGCGTTGTTGAAGCCGCGCGGCTTCGACAATCTCTACGTCTACAACGGCGATTTCGCCTGGGATAACCAGTCGGGCTTTTTCGGCAAGCAAGGCGTCAGCAATTTCATCGGCCGCTTCGATTTTGTCGATCCCGTCGTCTTCGATCCGACCTGGGGCGTTTCCGACCAGGACATGTTCGACCGCGCCGCCGCCGAATTGCGCCAGCGCCAGAACGGCAAGCCTTTTTACGCCATCCTGCAAACCATCTCCAACCACACGCCTTACGCCCTGCCGGCCCAACTGCCGGTGGCGCCGGTCAGCGGCTATGGCAGCCTCGACCAGCATCTGACGGCGATGCGCTATGCCGACTGGGCGCTTGGCCGTTTCTTCGACCAAATCCGCGACCAGCCCTTCTACAAGGAAACGCTGTTCGTCATCGTCGGCGACCACGGTTTCGGCAGCGGCGAGCAATTGACCGAAATGAATCTGGCCCGCTTCAACGTGCCGCTGCTGCTGCTCGCCCCCGGCATCCGCGAGAAGTTCGGCGCCGTGCGCGATACCGTCGGCAGCCAGGTCGACATCGTGCCCACCATCATGGGCCGCCTCGGCGGGCCGACCCGGCACCAGTGCTGGGGCCGCGACCTGCTGACCCTGCCCGCCGACGATCCCGGCTTCGGCGTCATCAAACCTTCAGGCTCCGAGCAGATCGTCGCCCTCATCCGCGACAACGAGATTCTGATCGAAGCCAAGGGGCAAGCGTCCAGGCTCTACCGCTATCACTTGTGGGCCGCTCCGCAAGTCACCGAAATCAACGACGACAACGCCAGACAGGCTTTGCGGGAACAACTCGACGCCTACCTGCAAGTCGCCACGAAAAGCCTGCTGAACAACACGGCCGGCCCGCAGTAAGACCCCGCTTTCAGGCCGGCAGATCGAAGCCCTTGAGTTTGCGGTAGAGATCCACGGCGTAGGAATCGGTCATGCCGGCGACGAAATCGGCAACTTGTAAAAGGCGAACGTAGGGATCGGGATCGGGCCGGCCTTCGTGGCCGAGGAATTGCGCCGGCAGCAGCTTGAGCAGCATGCGCTCGCGGCTGGTCATCCGGCCATGCCCGGCGCCGGCCTCGACAGCGTCGGCGAACAGGCCGAGTAGCGCGCCGAGCACCTCGAAACCGGCGGTTTCGATTTCCAGCGCCGGCCGCGCCGTGTAAATGGTTTCATTAGCCAGCTTGAACACCGCCTGCAAGGGCACGCTGGCCGGCGAGCGGTCGAGCAGATCGTCGTCGAAAGCGCCGTCGAGAATGGCCGCCTCGTTTTCCAGAAACACCGCCGCGGCGCTTTCGAGCAGGCGGCCGATGGCCTTGGCGCGCAGGTATTCGAGACGCTCCTTGGGGTCGCGCAGGCGCGCCAGACGGCCGCCGCTGACCGAACTGCCGGCCAGGTCGCCGAGCAGGCATTCGGCGTCGCGATAAGGCACGAAACCGAGCCGGGCGGCATCTTCCAGATCGACGATCAGGTAGCAGGTGTCGTCGGCCACTTCGACCAAGAAGGCCAGCGGATGACGGCGCCAGGCGCTGCCGGGCAGGCGCTCGACGAGGCCGGCGGAAGCGGCGACAGCGCGGAAGGATTCGGCATCGTGCTGGAAGAAGCCAAATTTCTTGCCGCTCTTGCCGTCGAGTTCCACATCGAGGTGCGAGGGCCGGGGATATTTGGTGAAGGTCGCCAGCACCGCGCTGGTCAGTTGCAGGCCGGGATTGGCCGGACTTTGCAAACGGGTGAGGATGCGAAAACCCTGGGCATTGCCCTCGTAGCGCTCGAAGTCGGCGCGCTGCGCCGGACTGAAGGGGTGACGGTCGAGCAGGCCGGAATGGCGGAACCACTCGCGGATGGCCTCCTCGCCGGCATGGCCGAAAGGCGGATTGCCGATATCGTGGGCAAGGCAGGCAGCGGCGACAATCGCCCCGAAATCGCCGGATTCGACATGGCGCAAACCGTGCCGGGCGATGATCTCGCGCCCGACCACGGCGCCCAGCGAACGGCCAACGCAACTGGCTTCCAGGCTGTGCGTCAGGCGCGTGCGCACGTAGTCGCTTTTCGACAGCGGGAAAACCTGAGTCTTGTCCTTCATGCGGCGAAAGGCCGAGGTGAAGACGATGCGGTCGTAGTCCTGCTGAAAGGCGGTGCGCTCGGGCGAGCCAGGCGCCTTGCCGGCCCCCGGCCGTTCAGTCGAGAGCAGTTTTTCCCAGATTTTTCGTTTACTCATGGCAGCGTGGGGCAGGAGTCGATGGCCGCCGAGTTTACTCCGCTTCCAGCACCGCCCGCACGTGATCGGAAAGCGCCGCCGATTTGCATTCATGCGCCATTTTGAGTTCCCATAGGGCTTGATCTATATTTTTCCGTACAGTAGCGTATCGCCTTTGGCCCAACAATAATCCAGGAAGGGGACAGCGCATGGAACGCGAAGCCATGGAATTCGACGTCGTCATCGTCGGCGGCGGCCCGTCCGGACTAGCATCAGCCATCCGACTCAAGCAACTGGCAGCGGAAAAGGGCTGTGAAATCTCCGTCTGCCTGATCGAGAAAGGCGCCGAAATCGGCACCCATATTCTTTCCGGCGCCGTCATGGATCCGCACGCCTTGAGCGAGTTGCTGCCCAACTGGCAGGCCGACGGCGCGCCGCTCAAGGCGCCAGTCAGCGAAGACCGCTTCTACATCTTTTCCGAGACCGGCGCCCTGCGCATTCCCAATGCCCTGCTACCAGGCTGCTTCCATAACGAGGGAAATTACATCATTTCGCTCGGCAACCTCTGCCGCTGGCTGGGGGAACAGGCCGAGGCGCTGGGCGTCGAGATCTACCCCGGCTTCGCTGGCGCCGAAGTGCTGTATGACGACAACGGCGCGGTCCGAGGCGTCGCCACCGGCGACATGGGCCGCCTGCGCGACGGTTCCGAAGGCCCGAATTTCCAGTTGGGCATGGAACTTCTGGGCAAATACACCTTTTTCGCCGAAGGCTGCCGCGGCCATCTCGGCAAGCAGTTGATCAAAAAATTCGACCTCGACCGCGATGCCAATCCGCAAACCTACGGCATCGGCCTGAAGGAATTGTGGGAAATCCAGCCGGATCAACACCAGACCGGCCTCGTCGTGCACTCCGGCGGCTGGCCGATGGATACGGCAAACTACGGCGGCGGCTTCCTCTATCACCTGGAAAACAACCAGGTCGCCGTCGGTTTCGTCGTCGGCCTCGGCTACGAAAACCCGCACCTCTCTCCCTATGAGGAATTCCAGCGTTTCAAGACGCATCCGACCATCCGCAAATTCCTCGAAGGCGGCAAACGCATCGCCTACGGCGCCCGCGCCCTGACCGCCGGCGGCCTGCAATCGCTGCCGCAAACCGTGTTCCCCGGCGGCGTGCTGATCGGCGACGACGCCGGCTTCCTCAACGCCGCCCGCATCAAGGGTTCGCACTGCGCCCTCAAGACCGGCGCCCTGGCCGCCGAAGCCTGTTTCGCGGCCTTGCAGGCCGGCCGTTGCCAGGACGAGCTGACCGCCTATCCGGAAGCCTTCCGCGCCAGTTGGCTGTACGCCGAACTCCATGCGACGCGCAACTTCAAGCCGTGGATGTCCAAGGGCCTGAAGTTCGGCTCACTGATGTTCGGTATCGACCAGTTGCTGTTGCGCGGCAAGGCGCCGTGGACGCTGCACCACACCGCGCCGGACTACGCCAAGCTGCAGCCGGCCGCCGAGTGCCCGAAAATCGACTATCCGAAACCGGATGGCGTGCTGACGTTCGATCGCCTGTCCTCGGTCTTTCTCTCCTCGACCCATCACGAAGAGGATCAGCCCTGCCACCTGCATCTGAAGGACGCGAACGTGCCGGTCGCGGTCAATCTGGCCAGGTACGACGCGCCGGAACAACGCTTCTGCCCCGCCGGCGTTTACGAAATTCTCCGCGACGAGAACGACGCCCCGCGCCTGCAAATCAACGGGCAGAACTGCGTGCACTGCAAGACCTGCGACATCAAGGATCCGACCCAGAACATCACCTGGGTCGTGCCGCAAGGTGGCGAAGGACCAACCTATCCAAACATGTAGCGGTATAATCGCGCGGCTAAAAATCCTTGGGAGATAATGGATGGGCTTTCTTGCCGACAAAAAAATTCTGATTACCGGGTTGCTGTCCAAGCATTCGATCGCCTATGGCATCGCCAAAGCCTGTCATCGTGAAGGCGCGCAACTGGCCTTCACCTACCAGAACGAACGCTTTCTCGACCGCATCACCAAATTCGCCGGCGAATTCGGCAGCAGCCAGATATTTCCGCTCGATGTCAGCAACGACGAACAGATCGCCGCGCTATTCAGCGAACTCGGCAAACACTGGGACGGCCTCGATGGCCTGGTGCACTCCATCGCCTATGCGCCGACCGAGGCGATCGAGGGCGACTTCCTTGATGGCATCTCGCGCGAGGCTTTCCGCGTCGCCCACGAGATTTCCTCGTACAGCTACCCGGCGCTGGTCAAGGCCGCCCGGCCGATGATGCGCGGCCGCAACAGCTCGGCGCTGGCCCTCACCTACCTGGGCGCCGAGAAGACCATGCCCAACTACAACACCATGGGCCTCGCCAAAGCCAGTCTGGAAGCAGCCACGCGCTACCTGGCCTTCTGCATCGGCCCTGAAGGCATCCGCGCCAATGCCATTTCCGCCGGCCCGATCAAAACCCTGGCGGCCTCCGGCATCGGCAATTTCGGCAAGCTCCTGGCCTACAACGCGCACCACGCGCCGCTGCGCCGCAACGTGACCATCGAGGAAGTCGGCAATGCCGCCGCCTTCATGCTCTCCGACCTCGCCAGCGGCATCACCGGCGAAATACTCTACGTCGACGGCGGCATGAACACCACCGCCCTGGGCAACACCGAGCCACTGCCGGGCTGAAACGCGCGGGGCCGCGCCACAATCGCGGAAAGCACTCTCACGGCAGACGCGGCGCGGCTGCCGTGTTTTTTTAGGGCTTTCGCACAGCGAGTAAGCGCCATGTACTACGACAAATCTTTTGCCGGGCTGCTGGAACTGGCGGAAACATTCGAGGCCGACGCAGACCTGAACATGCTCGCGGGTTATTGCCGCCTGCGCGAACAAGGCTTGCGCCGCGATGCCCTTGCCAAGCTCGAAGAATTTCTGATCGTGGCCTCTGCGTTCGACAACGTCACTGCCCGGCAAGCCGTCATCAAAATTCTGGAAGCTGACACGCGCACGCCAGATGTGTATCAGTTCCTCGCGCAACCGCTCGTAACCCGATTTCTGACGCCGACCTTGCAAGCCTGGATGCGGGATGACGCCCATGGCTCTCCAACGCGCTCTGATTAACCTCGACCTTGTAACGCGCGCGCAGGGCCGCCAGATAGAGGCGGAGTTCTTCCTCGGCGGCGAAATTGGTCAGGGCCGTAGGATGGGTAGAGCGTAGCGAAACCCATCAATCCATACCGCCAAGGCTTGCACCGATGGGTTTCGCTGGCGCTCCACCCATCCTACGCGCTCTTTCCCTATTTTGCCCGCTACTCAGGGAATCCACCCATATATAAAAAAATGGGTAACCGGAAAAAGTTGTGGGTTTTGGGTTTGACGGCCTCCAGTCCGCAACTTTGTTCTCCGGAAATTCTTGTGGGTTCTGCGATCACTACCTCGTGCAGCGCGTCTCTGCCCCCCCAACCATGCGCAACTCATTGAGCGTGTCGGTGTTGCTCATACGGTTGCCTTGGAGGCTGCTGAGAAAAGCGGGTAACCCTTGCGTCGCGTATAAAATTTGATACACTTGGGCGCAAGGGAGGCGTATGAGCGAGAAACCGATTGACTGGCGAGGGTCTTCGCTACGAGACATCAAGGATGACGACATCTTCACACCGAATGCTCGCAAGGAGGCCGGACACCAGCTCGGCCAGGTTCAGGCAGGACTTGAACCCGACGACTGGAAGCCGTTTGACGTGGTTGGCGCGGGAACAAAGGAAATCCGCATCAATCTCGACGATGGCTGGTTCCGCGTGATGTACGTCGCCAAGTTTCCGGAAGCAGTTTATGTGTTGCACTGCTTCAAGAAGAAGACGACTTCGACCAGCAAACACGACAAGGATATTGCGGCTACTCGCTACAAAGCCGTGACCCAGGAAAGGAGCAAGAAATGAGCATCGAGACCCAATCCATGCACGTTACCCCTGTCGGTGGCAACGTGTTCGCCGACTTGGGGTTTGAGCCGGAAGAGGCGGCAGCGCTGAAGGCTGAGTCGCAACGCATCATCTCCGAAAAGCTGACCATCAAGGATTCCTTGATGACCGAACTGGCGGGGTGGATTGAAGCGAAGAAGCTCAAGCAAGCTGAAGCGGCACAGATTCTTGGCGTGACACGTCCGCGTGTTTCTGACGTCATCAACAAGAAGGCCATTAAATTCACCATTGACGCCTTGGTGGACATGCTGGCGCGGACAGGCAAGCACGTTCAGTTGTCGGTTCAGTAACGCTCACTAACCCCCGCGCTGTTCTGCCGGCGAGGGTTTTTTACATCCGAAATCCGCAAATGACCGGCATCCTGAATCTCCCCGGCCTTCGAGAACTTGACCGGAAGGAGCTTGAGGACGAATACCACGTCAAAGCGGAACCTGCGGCCATTTCCCGTCTCTGCCCGCAGTGCGGCGAAATGCGCCGTGTCCAACGGCACGGCAGCCGCTCCATGTTCGTCCGAGACCTTCCGAGCCATGGGAAGCGGGTCATGATTCATCTCGACTCGCCCCGCCTGATTTGCATGGTCTGCCGAAAAACCTTCATGGCGGTTATCCAAGAGCTCGATGAAAACTACCAGATGACCGAGCGCCTGGTGCGCTGGATTAGGCGACAGTCGCTCGAATACACCTACGCCGAACTCGCCAAGCAAATCGGCATCGACGAGAAAACCGTCCGCAGCATCTTTGATGCCTACGTGGCCAAGCTGGAAAAAGACTTCCGGCGCGAAACGCCGGCCTGGTTGGGCATTGACGAAATCAAGCTCGGACGGTTCCGGGCCATCTTCACCAACCTTCAGGACAAGACGCTGGTCGATATGCTGCCCGACCGCTACTACACGTCCATCGTGAAGTTCCTGGAGTCGCTACCGAACAGGGAGAAGATCGAGTACGTTTCAACAGACCTCTGGCGGCCCTACAGACAGGCAGTCGAGAAAGTATTGCCGAATGCCAAGCTGGTCGCCGACAAGTTCCACGTTGTCAGCAAGGCCAATGCGGCTGTGGATGCTGTACGCCGCAGTATTGCCAAAGCTGATCAGAAAAAACGGGGCAAAGGATTGAAGAAGGCCCACAAGCTGTTCGACAAACGAGCTGCCGACCTGAGCGATGAGCAATACCTGACCGTCTCCGGCTGGCTGAATTGCTTCCCGCTGCTGGCCGCAGCTTACGACCTCAAGGAACGGCTGTATGTGGTCTACGAGGTGGAGACGAAGGAGGAAGCATGGGCCGCGTACCTGAATTGGGAAGCGAGTATCCCGCCCGAGCTTGCCAAGCCATTCAAGCCGGTGAAAACGGCCTTTCGGAACTGGAGGCCCTATATCCTGAACTACTTTGACGATGAGCGCGTGACGAACGCCTTCACCGAGTCATTCAACGCCAAGGTACGGCGTGTCTATCGCAACGGGCACGGCTACACGTTCGAGCGCCTGCGGGCCAAGGTACTATTCAACGACCGGTTGCAAAAGCGCATTCCCATCCAGGAGAAAGTCAAGGTGAAGAAGCAGCGCTTCGAGGACATCTCGATGGGCCACAGGGTCTATCTCATGATGTCCCGCACCTTTGGCAACGAATACGATATCAAGATTAAGACCCGGATGGCGAACGTCGGAACCGACCTCCCCACACTTCTTGCTTGGTTGGACTCAGACGACTTCTGACCAACCCCCCACAAAAATTTCCGGATACCCAAAAAAATTAACACAGAAACTATGCATACGATAAGATAAATTAGCCCAACCCACATGTTAATCTTACTAACTACATTGGCTATTCTTTTAAGTTTTGATGGGCGATCACCGTTTTCAGTCTTTACCTTGTTATTTACAATGCGCCAACCGACAACCCACAACACTATGGAGCCAATTATTAACCAAGCCAACCCAGGGTTCAATGGTGTATTCATATGAATCATTGACCACAGCCGCAGTCACCAGGACTTCCAGAGAAAAATTTGGTTAGTCCCACGCTATCTGTATATCCTTTTTCTTCCCAAGCAAGTTGATTTCCCACCGCAGAAAACTCTAATAGCCAAGGGTTTTTCTGGAGACAGTTCCTGACATCGATTCGGCGCGTATCCTACAACCATACTCCCCGACAGTAAAACCCATTCCCTTACACACAACCCGTACCGCATAAATTGGCGACGTGAATTGGTTGGGTTTTTTCTGCCGGCCCGGGCAATCGGGTATACCTTTTGCTTTTGAGTTGTCTTTTCTACGAAAGGGC
>Ga0123353_10000490_pt1 | contig 48867 bp, 41 predicted proteins | sample TergutLab28metaG_3_FD_92763 | JGI IMG/M metagenome (GOLD analysis project Ga0123353, IMG submission 92763) | Labiotermes labralis P3 segment gut microbial communities from Petit-Saut dam, French Guiana - Lab288 P3 | ecosystem: Host-associated > Arthropoda: Insects > Digestive system > Gut ... | reverse complement strand
CTTTGTCCATATGCTTTTAAGATTTTAACTCATTTTCAATGCTCTCTCATTGTCCGCTTGCATTCTATTTTTCTACTTCGTTGTCGCACCGCACTGTCGCCCGCCTTGCCGCTAACTACCAAATATACGCGCAAAAGTACAAATTTTCTCGATACAGACAACATTTTTTTTTATTCACACACAGTTCGTTATTTTGGTTTTTGGGCTGCACAAATTGGATATCTTTTTGTACCTTTGCGAAAATAGATATTTAAAATACGCATGTCATTCAGTCTTCATAACTACCGATTCGCAGTGGGCGAACACCATAATAGGATGGTCATTTTTGTTCACTTTCCGTACAATGAATGCCATCAAATTCTATTTTGAACAGGTACTGCGTCAAGATAAGGTCTTCTTTGATGAAATTCCTCGACCTAAAAAATATCTGTTTGAAGGGCAAAACGGCGGACAGTATGCTATTCGAAGCGTACAAGATGTATTCAAAAACGCCATGCAAAAGGTAATATCAATAAGACAGTGGGAATACATGGATTGCGGCACAGTTACGCCACGCATTTATTGGAAAGTGGAACCGATATGTACTTTATCCAAAAACTATTGGGACACAAGGATATAAAAACAACTGAAGTCTATACTAAAGTAAGCAATCGAAAATTGAGCAGCATCAAAAGTCCATTGGATGACTTATAAATTCAACCGTTTTCTGACTTATGGTGCCACAATCTCTCATTTTATTTGGACAAACCTCGACTACCCTGTTGCCATCATCTCTCCGGAAAAGTAGCTAAAGCATCCTTCAACCCGGAGTGATTCATGGAGGGTAAAACTTAAAAAGGAGATTCAGGAAGATGCAAATCCGATTTTGGTCATTTATGAAAAACGCTAAAACGAAAGGCTGAAACTAAAAGAGCAACTCCATAATCGTCAGCAAGGCAAAGAGTACGGAGGCAATTCCGTTGGAGGTGAAGAAGGCGCGGTTGAGTTTTGAGGTGTCGTCGGGGGTAAGAATGGTGTGTTGATAGGCCAACAAAACGGTAAAGAGGGTGGCGGCTGCCCAATAAAACCAACCCAAATGGGCGCTCAGACCAAAGAGAAGGAGCAGCGGGAGTACGGCAATGTGCAATCCGGCAGAGATCAGGAGTGCACCTCTCAGTCCAAAACGTTGGGGGATGGAGTGGAGGCCGTGTGTGCGGTCGTGCTGCTCGTCTGGGAGGGAGTAGAGTATGTCAAAACCACTCACCCACAACAGCACCATGCCGGAAAGATACGCTATTGAGGGCGACAGTGAGCCAGTCACGGCAATGTAGGCGCCCATCGGAGCAATGGAGAGAGATAGTCCCAATACAAAGTGGCAGAGCCAAGTAAAGCGTTTGGTATAGGAGTAGCCGCACAACACAGCCAAAGCGGGAAAGGCAAGGAAGAAACAGAGCATATTGATACTCAGAGCACACACTAAGAAGAGCAATACATTCGCCATAAAAAAGAGGAGAACAGCGTTTGGAGACAACTTTCCGGAGGGGAGTTCACGCTCCTTTGTGCGCAGGTTTTGGGCGTCAATATAGCGATCGACATAGCGGTTGAAACTCATAGCACTGTTGCGTGCCGTCACCATACATCCCAACACCTGCACAAACAATAACCATATAGAATGTGGCTGCACTACACTGTAAGCCAACGTAAAAGCAATCAATGCAAATGGCAGCGCAAAGAGGGTATGCGCAAAGACAACCAATGAGGCGTATTTTTTAATTGCGTAAAATTGCACCTGCTTCCTTTTCAAAAGCGTTCAACAGACGCAGCATTACGGAATCAACATCGCGATCGGTTAGGGTTTTATCGATGTCTTGCAAAATGAAGCCTAACGCATATTGTTTCTTTCCGGCGGGTAGTTTATCCCCTCGATAGAGGTCAAAGAGGGAGATGCGTTTGATGAGGCGGCGTTCGGTGCGGAAAGCGATTTGGTGGAGTTGGTCGTAACCCACCGTTTCGTCCAATATCAACGCTAAATCGCGGCGCACCTCAGGGTAGCGGGGCAGCTCTGCGTAGGTGATTTTTTTTCCTTTCAATGCTTTGAAGAGTACGTCCCAGCAAATTTCGGCAGCATAAACATCCTGTTTAATTCCAAAGCGTGCCAACACCTTTTTCTGTATGACGCCCACAGTGGCCAAAATCTTTTCGTTGAGGGTGTATTTCAGCCCTTCGGAAAAGAGGTCATCAGGCACGTCGCCGCGCTCCACAGGGGAGAGGCCATATTGGGCAAAGAGTTTTTCGATGTAGCCTTTCAGGTAGAAAAAGTGCGAGGGACGTGCAGGGTGGCGCCACTGCTGTTCATCTGCCAAGCCGGTCATCCATACCGCTACGCGCGGAGACTCGCGAAAGGCATTCAGGGCATTTTGAGAATCAAGAGTATGTTGGACACCAAGAGCGCTTGGGGTATTCTGCGCATTTTGGGCGTGTTGGGCGTACACGTTGCCTGACTCAAAGAGGCGGAGGTTGTATTGCTGGCGGTTCATATTATAGGCAATCACCTCCAAGCCGCCTAAGATGAGCGTCTGGCGCATCACGTTAAGGTCGGAACTGAGGGGGTTGAGCAAGCGTACCAACTGCTCGGGAGGATAGGTCGAGCACGATTCGTACCAGTGGGCCGGGCACAATGAATTGCACATTATTTCATTAAATCCATTGGCAACCAATAGGTTTTCCATCTTAGTCTTAATCTGTTCGGGGTCGGGTTTTGGAGCGGGGTGAAACGAAGCGGAGACGCGCTCAGGAATCTCGACGCTGTTGTAGCCCCAGAGGCGCAAAATTTCTTCCGCTAAGTCGCACGGCCGAGTAACATCCACGCGGTAGAGGGGGACACGTACTGTGATTGAAGCGTCACTCTCCATAAGAATGTTACACTCAAGCCCTTGCAAAATGTTTTTCACCAAGGATTTATCGAGACGAATGCCCATCAGGGTGTAGAGGGGTTCCCATCCAAGGGTAACAACAGGAGGTTCTATCGGATTGGGATAGCAGTCGATGGGTGCATTGACCACTTTGGCTCCTGCGACCTCTTGCAACAAGAGTGCGGCACGTTTCAGGGCGTAGGGCACCATGTCGGGATCGGCGCCACGCTCGAAGCGGAAAGAAGCATCTGTCTTTAATCCATGACGTTTGGAACTTTTCCGAATGGTTACGGGGTTAAAGAAAGCGCTCTCGAGAAAAATGGAGGTGGTTTGTTCGGTAACGCCCGATTGCTGGCCCCCAAAGATGCCCGCCATACACATTGGGGAGTCAGCGTTACAGATCATCAAGTCCTGAGACGATAACACACGTTCGATGCCATCTAAGGTGATAAATTTTTCGCCTTCTGCGGCGTAGCGCACTTTGACCACATTGCCTGTGATGTGGGCGCAGTCAAAGGCGTGCAATGGGTGTCCCGTTTCGTGCAACACGAAATTGGTGATATCTACCACGTTGTTTATCGGACGCAAACCGATGGCACGTAATCGGCGTTGCAACCATTCGGGCGATGGCGCAACGGAAATGCCCTCAAGCGTCAATCCGGCATACCGCGGCGCTCCATCCGGCGCCTCTACTTCAATAGAGACACCCGTACCTCGCCCTGAAGAAAACGACTCAACAGAGGGAATCCTACACACAGGCACACTGCACTGAGCGCCGCCATGAACACTGCATTGAACGCCACCATGAACGCCACCATGAACACCGCCACCAACACTGCCTTGAGCATCGCTATGAACACTGCACTGAGCACTATCCTGAGCACCGCACTGAACATCGCCATCAATACAACCCTGAATGCCGCCATGAACACTGTGATGAATGCCGCAATCAACACTACTCTGAGCGCCGTAATCAACACTACTCTGAACGCCGCCGTGAGCGCTGCTCCATGCCGCTAAATCTCGTGCCACTCCTATATGAGATGCAGCGTCAATCCGATTGGGGGTGAGTCCAATCTCAAACACCACGTCCTCTTCCAATTGCAAATAGTCCTTTGCCGCCATACCCACAGGGGTGTCGGAGGGCAAAACCATTATCCCTTCATGGGAAGTGCCTACCCCCAACTCATCCTCTGCGCAAATCATTCCAAACGACTCCTCTCCCCTGATCTTGGCCCGCTTGATGACCACTTTCTCACCCGATGAAAAGGTGAGTTCGGTGCCGACGGTGGCCACCAATACCTTTTGTCCAACTGCCACATTGGGTGCACCACATACGATGTGCAGGGGCGCATCCCCTCCTACCGACACCTCCGTAACGGTCAGTTTATCCGCATTGGGGTGAGGAGAGCAACTGAGCACCTCTCCCGTTACCACACCCGCCAATCCTCCGGGAATCTGCTCTTCCACTTCCAAGCCCTCCACTTCAAGCCCAATGGCGGTGAGTATTTCAGCCAATTTTTGAGGCTGCTCTTCAAGTTTTATATAGCTCTTCAGCCAATTATACGAAATCTTCATTAAAATCCTATTTTTACTCAAAAAGAGATGCCACAAAGGCGTGTTTGTCAAATATTTGTAAATCTCCAATCTTCTCACCCACCCCAATATACTTCACCGGTATCTTAAACTGATCCGAAATGCCGATCACCACGCCACCTTTTGCCGTACCGTCTAATTTGGTCACTGCCAATGCCGTCACCTCAGTGGCACGTGTAAACTCTTTGGCCTGTTGGTAGGCATTTTGCCCGGTAGAGCCGTCGAGCACCAAAAGCACCTCGTGCGGCGCGTCGGGAATCACCTTTTGCACCACATTCCTGATTTTGGTAAGCTCATTCATCAGATTTATCTTGTTGTGCAACCGTCCCGCAGTATCAATCAACACCACATCAGCCTGTTGCGCCACTGCAGAAGCCACCGTATCATACGCCACCGACGCAGGGTCAGCGCCCATCTTCTGCTTAATGATGGAGACCCCCGCCCGTTCACTCCAGATGGTCAACTGCTCCACCGCCGCAGCGCGGAATGTGTCTGCCGCCCCAAGCACCACGCTCTTGCCCGACTCTTTAAGTTGCGCCGCCAACTTCCCAATGGTGGTAGTCTTACCTACTCCATTCACCCCTACCACCAGCACCACGTATGGTTTTTTTGAAAAGTCGAATGGAATCACCTCCGGATCACTGTTGGCGCCCTCCGTAAGCAACGCCTCAACCTCCTCTCTTAAAATGGATTGAAGTTCTGCTGAGTTCATAAATTTATCCTTTGCAACGCGCTTCTCAATCCGCTCGATAATGCGCAAAGTGGTGTCCACACCTACATCGGAAGCAATCAGTGCCTCTTCCAATTGGTCCAACACATCATCATCCACTTTCGATCTCCCCACCACTACCCGCGAAATGCGCTCGAAAATCCCTTTTTTGGTCTTTTCCAACCCGCGCTTTAACGCTTCCTGTTCTTGTGGTTCCTGACTCTTTGATTTTGAAGAAAATAGTCCAAGAAAAGCCATATTAATAGATATAAACCACAAAAATATACAATATTTTTATATCTTATCCTGAATGTTGAAAAAAAGCAACCACAGGCGAGACTAAGAACTTCTCTCAGAGGAGTGACGGATATGAAATTCCATCCTGTTCAGGTGCTAAAAATGTATGCCTAAACACAGGGATTTACAGGTGAGTCGGGTTTTGCGGCAGAACCAAAAAAAGAGACTGTACAAACAGTCCCTTACTATATCTCGGTCGCGAGCGAAACGAGTATCTTTAGCGAACGTCAGCGAACCTGCCATCGAGCGAAGCGATTATCTTTCGCGAACGTCGGCGAGAGGTGTGTCCTTATTTTTTATCTGCGAAAAAGTGGGAAGCCTCATCAGCCGTCATCATCTCCTCCTTGAATGCATAAGCGCCGGAACGGCTGGCGCGCACCAACCGAATACATTTGACCATATTCTTTGCAGAGACCTTCTCTCCGCTAAACGCTGCAACTGCTTTTTTTGCCATGACGTACTACTTTATTCTGTTATTACTTAATCTCTCTATGCAAGGTGGTCTTCTTTAAGAAGGGGTTGTATTTCTTGCGCTCCAACCTCTGGGTGGTATTCTTCTTGTTTTTGGTGGTAATGTAGCGAGACATTCCCGGAACGCCACTCTCTCTTTGTTCGGTACACTCCAGAATTACCTGAATCCTATTGCCTTTTCCTTTCTTTGCCATAATTCAAAATTTATACCATGTTAACAAATCCTTTGTTCTGAGCATCCTTTAAAGCGGCGCTCAATCCATTCTTATGAATGGTACGAATGCCTGCTGCTGTTACCTTTAAAGTGATAAAGCGCTGCTCTTCTTCGAGCCAGAAGCGCTTATTTTTGAGGTTCGGGGCAAACTCCCTCTTGGTACGATGTTTCGAGTGTGAAACGTTGTTTCCGACCAACCTCTTCTTTCCTGTAATTTGACAAATACGTGACATCTATCTTCTCTCTAAATTATATTTAACTCCCATTTTTGGGGCTGCAAATATCTGAATTAATTTTTAAACTACAAATTTTTTTATCACGCTCCCCTAAATAAACGTTTCCAGCGAATGTTTTTGGGGAACGACTTATAACTATCGGTGGAGAACCATATAAAGGAGGGCGTTCCCACAATATGGTCTTCGGGGACAAATCCCCAATATCTTGAATCCAATGAGTTATGACGATTATCGCCCATCATGAAGTAGTAATCCATCTTAAAGGTATAGCGCTGCTCCAAGGCGTCGTTGATATAGATTTCACCCTTTTTTACCTCTAATTTATTTCCCTCATAGACGCCAATGATGCGCTCATAAAGGGGCAAATTATCCAAATCAAGTTCTACGGTAACACCGGCCTTGGGTATCCATAACGGGCCAAGCTGGTCGCGTGTCCACTCGAACGTATATGAAAAGGGGAAGAGGGTGATTGGACTGTCGGGAGGATCGGGGGGATAGTCGTCGATATTGGGACGCACCTCCACGACGTTGGTCAGGCTCTTGATCTCCTTTGCATTTTGAAGGGTGAGGTGCAAAGCGGTATAGCCGGGCAGAAACCGGTCGTAATAGACATCCGAAAGGGAGACGCCCATTCGATCCAAGATTCGCTCATTGATTGGGGTTCCGTTGGTCACCACATGATAACTGCTTTGAAGACCGGGGTACTCTTCCTGAGGCACACCATTGATAAAGACCCAGCCGTTCCGCACTTCGAGGGTGTCACCAGCAATTGCCACACAACGCTTTACGTAGTTATCCCTCTTGTCCACAGGACGAACCACAATGGGGCCAAACTGCTTGATGGTGGCATTTCTGCCATAAGAACGTGCGTAGGCATGGTAATCCACTGAGGAGGGTGATAGTGCCAACACCGTGTCTCCATTTGGAAAGTTAAAGACCACAATGTCGTTCCGCTTTACTTTGGAAAATCCGCACAGCCGACGATAATCATTTTGAATCCACGTGAGGTACGACTCCCCGCCAATCATAGGAATCACATTGTGAATCAAAGGGATTGACAACGGAGTTTGCGGCACCTTGGGGCCATACCTCACTTTGCTCACAAAGAGGTAATCCCCCGTCATCAAGCTGCGCTCCATCGAACCCGATGGAATCACATACGCCTCAATGAAAAACATCTTGATGAAGGTGGCGGCAACGAGGGCAAAGATAATGGCGTCTAACCAGTCGAGCCACACATTCCGCTTCTCTCCCTCTTTGTAGTGCTTCTTCCAGAACGCCCACTTTACCTTTTTGGTAACGTAGAGATCAAAGATAATAATCAGCCCCAGCAGCCACCAATAGTTACTTAACCAGATGACCCACAATGTATAAAGAGCGCCCCACAGGGCAAACTTAAACCATTTGTCAGACAATATTTTTTTGAAATTGCTCATACTTGGGATAATCAATAGGGAATAAAATCTGCCCGAAACATCATTCAGGCGCAAGTATTCGCCCTTACTTTACTTTATTGATGATTGCTTCAAAGGCTGCGGGATTATTCATCGCCAAATCTGCCAACACCTTGCGGTTTAGCCCAATTTCAGCCTTGAGTACCCTACCGATAAACTCGGAATAGGTCATTCCGTGCATACGGGCGGCAGCATTGATGCGTTGAATCCATAGCGCACGAAACGTGCGTTTTTTGTTTTTACGATCGCGGTAGGCGTATGTAAGCCCTTTTTCATAAGTGTTCTTGGCGACTGTCCACACATTGGCGCGTGCCAAAAAATTACCGCGGGTGAGTTTGAGAATTTTTTTCCGGCGCAATCTTGATGCAACCGAATTTACCGATCTGGCCATACTTTTGTTGTTTTAAGAGTGTTAGCGCTCTCCTCCATACGAGAAACTTTTTCTGCTAACCACTCAGGTGAATAAATAATTGAACTAAACTACCAATAAACTCTTTACGCGCCGTTCATCCGAGGGATCAACAATGGTCGAATATGTGAGGTTGCGCTTCTGTTTAGTGGTCTTTTTGGTCAAAATGTGACTCTTGTAAGCGTGTTTCCGCTTCACTTTTCCGGTCCCGGTGAGCTCGAAGCGCTTCTTAGCTCCGGAATTCGTCTTAATCTTAGGCATTTTTTTATATGTTGAATTGTTTGTTTATCTATTTCTTCTTGGCGGGCGCCAACATCATAATCATTCTCTTGCCCTCCAATTTTGGCATCTGTTCCGCTTTCCCCCACTCCTCCAAATCAACCGCAAAGCGCAACAACAACTTCTCTCCCTGATCGGAGAAGAGGATCGACCTGCCTCTGAAAAAGACGTAGGCCTTCACCTTTGCCCCTTCGGAGAGAAAGCCTTGAGCATGTTTGAGTTTGAACTGATAGTCATGCTCATCTGTGTTCGGCCCAAAGCGTATCTCTTTGATGATCACTTTGGAGGCGTTTGCTTTCATCTCTTTGGCCTTCTTTTTCCGCTGGTAAAGATATTTCTGATAATCGATAATCTTACACACCGGAGGATCGGCTTGAGGCGAGATCTCCACCAAATCCAACTCCATAGCCTCAGCCATCTTTAAAGCCTCAGAGAACGAAACGATTCCCTGATTGGATACATTCTCTCCAACTACACGCACGTATGCTGCAGTAATCTCTCTGTTTACTCTGGGCCCCTCTTCTTGCGGGGTGGGGAGGTTGCGTCCTCTGTTGTTACGTCCATCGTTTTTCTTCACAACGAAAGGACGTGGTCTGTACGGTGTTGCTATGGTGGTAAAATTTTATGGTTAGTCGGTTTGTTAAAAAAAATTATGTCAATGGTTCTGTTATTCTCTCTATCTCACTGTTGAGCATGGCGACAAAATCTATTGCCGACATCTGCCCCATATCTCCTTCGCCCTGCTTCCGTACCGACACTAAATCGGCAGCCTCCTCTTTCTCTCCCAAGATGATCAGGTAGGGAATTCGTTTAAGTTCATTCTCCCGAATCTTCCTTCCGATTGTTTCGTTACGGTCATCAATTGCGGCGCGAATATCGGAATTATTCAGGAAACTACAAACTTTTTTTGCAAAATCGCTGAATTTCTCGCTAATAGGAAGTATCATTACCTGATCCGGAGCGAGCCAAAGGGGAAATTTTCCGCCAGTGTGCTCAAGCAGCACCGCCACAAAACGCTCCATAGAGCCAAAGGGAGCGCGGTGGATCATCACGGGACGGTGGCGTTTGTCGTCTGCCCCCACATACTCCAGATCGAAACGTTCCGGCAGGTTATAGTCCACCTGTATCGTGCCCAATTGCCACTTCCGGCCAATGGCGTCCCGCACCATAAAGTCGAGTTTAGGGCCGTAAAATGCAGCTTCTCCCTTTACCACCACAGTTTTCAACCCACGCTCCTGTGAAGCCTCCAAAATGGCCTGCTCTGCCTTCTCCCAATTTTCGTCACTGCCGATGTACTTCACTTTGTCATTGGGGTCGCGGAGGGAAACTTGAGCCGTATATTCCTTAAAATCAAGCGTTTTAAAAATATAGAGTACAATATCGATCACCTTGCAGAACTCCTCTTTGAGTTGGTCGGGGCGGCAAAAGATGTGGGCGTCGTCTTGAGTAAAACCACGCACTCGGGTCAAGCCATGCAACTCTCCGCTCTGCTCGTAACGATAAACGGTGCCAAATTCGGCGAAACGAACGGGCAAATCTTTGTAGGAGCGCGGCTTAATTCTGTATATTTCACAATGGTGGGGGCAATTCATCGGTTTGAGCAAAAACTCTTCTCCCTCCTCAGGAGTATGGATGGGCTGAAACGAATCTTTTCCATATTTCTCATAGTGACCCGAAGTGACGTAAAGCTCTTTTTGACCAATATGGGGCGTCATCACCTGTTGATATCCGTGTACTTTCTGCACTGCTTTCAGAAAGTTTTCCAAACGCTCCCTGAGCGCGGCCCCCTTGGGCAGCCAAAGGGGTAACCCCTGCCCTACCCGCTGAGAAAAGGTGAACAGTTCCAACTCTCTACCCAATTTGCGGTGGTCCCTCTTTTTGGCCTCTTCCACCATGAGGAGGTACTCATCTAACTGACTCTTTTTGGGAAAGGTGATTCCATAGATACGGGTGAGCATCTTGCGTTGTACATCTCCTCTCCAGTAGGCGCCGGCAATCGAAGTGAGTTTGATTGCTTTAACCACAGAGGTATCGGGAATATGCGGACCGCGGCACAGGTCGGTGAAGTTTCCATTGGTATAAAACGAGATGGTTCCATCTTGCAAATCACTGATTAGTTCGCACTTATACTCATCTCCTTTTTGATTATATGTGTTTAACGCCTCCTCTTTAGAGACGTCGCGCCGTACAAAAAGGTGCTTTTCTTTGGCTAAATCAAGCATTTCACGCTCAATATCAGCCAAATCGGTATCTGTAATACTCTTCCCGCCCAAGTCTATATCGTAGTAAAATCCGTTCTCAATGGAAGGGCCAATTCCGAATTTTACGCCCGGATAGAGTTTCTCTAACGCTGCTGCCATCAGATGAGAAGAGGAGTGCCAAAAAGTTTGCTTGCCCTCGTCGTCTTCCCACCTAAAAAAAGTGACGGAAGCATCTTCCAAAATGGGGCGCCCCACATCAAAAAGTAGGCCGTTTACCCTCATCGAGAGCACCTCCGCAGCTAAGCGGGGAGAGATGCTTTTGGCGATCTCAAAGCCGGTAACACCTGATTCATAGGTGCGAGCGTTTCCATCCGGAAAAGAAATTGTAATCATTTTTGTATCTTATTGAACCGACAAAGATAGTAAAAAATAAAAAATTGCTATCTTTGGCGCAAAATTTAGATGATTATGAAAACAAACATTTGGAGCTCCGCTGCTGTAAACGGAATGTTATTGGCGCTTATTACCATTATCTTTACCTTAGTCCTTGTCTCTTTTCCCACAAGTGGAACAGCGGCAAAAATCTTCATTCCGTTGGTTAAGCTGATTGCCACGGTAGGCACGCTCTACTACTTTATGAAGGCATTTGGACAAGAGCAGGAATCTTATTCTTACGGTCAAGCATTTACATACGGCTTTGTGGTCTCTTTCTGCTCCAGTATTGTGATTGCATGTTACTATTTTCTTCACTACACCCTCATCTTTCCGAATGCCATGGACAAAGAGTTGGAAGCCGCTCAACCCTATCTTGCGCAATTTAATGTAGATCCGGCCGCATTTGACCTTATTGTGGGCAAATTCCCTGTGATTATATCGGTATCAAGTATCATTGGCTTTACCCTCTATGGATTGATTTTTTCCGCCATCCTCGCCTCTTTTGCAAAAAAAGCGGAGCAGCCTTTTGCCAACGAGACTGAAATGTAAAGGTATTGTTTACGTGATTGAACCATTGTCTATGCCCATCTTACCATGGATTTATCAATAGTCATTGCTCTATACAACGAGCGCGAATCGCTCCCCGAACTGCTTGACCGGATTGGCGACGTACTGTTGCCCCTCTCTCTACGCTACGAAGTGGTGCTCATTGATGACGGAAGCAACGACTGCTCCTGGGACTATATTGCCCAACGGGCTGAGTCGGACAGCTGCATAAAAGGGGTGCGTTTTCGCCGGAACTATGGAAAGTCGGCAGCGCTCTACTGTGGTTTTGAGGCGGCTCAGGGCAGTGTGGTGATCACTATGGACGCTGATTTGCAGGACAGCCCCGATGAACTTCCGGAGTTGTACCGAATGATCCAAAGCGGGATATATGACCTTGTATCGGGCTGGAAGAAGAGGCGGCACGACGGGTTGTTGAGCAAGAACCTCCCCTCTAAACTCTACAATGCCACAGCCCGCATGGTGACCGGCATCAAGTTGCACGACATGAACTGCGGGCTTAAAGCATATCGCAAAGAGGTGATTAAGGGCATTGAAGTGTATGGAGAGATGCACCGCTACATCCCTTATTTAGCCAAAACAGCGGGATTTGGACGCATCGGCGAGAAGGTAGTGCAACATCAGGCGCGAAAACACGGCAAGAGCAAATTCGGGATAAACCGCTTTGTAAATGGCTATTTAGATTTACTGTCGCTCTATTTTCTATCCAAATTCGGGAAAAAGCCGATGCACTTTTTTGGACTTGTAGGCTCCCTAACCTTCCTCACAGGATTTATATGCGCCATTATCATCGTTGTAAACAAACTGATTGCCCAAACGCAAGGAATCAAATTCCGCGCCGTCACCGACCAGCCCCTCTTTTACGTTGCATTGGTGGCGCTGATTGTGGGGATGCAACTCTTTTTGGCCGGTTTCTTGGGCGAACTCATCTCGAGGAGCAGCACCGAGCGAAACAAATACCTTATCGACAAGCGGATTGAATAAGAACCGATTGTAAGATGCTGCACCGCGCACATTTCACGCATTTTCACTCCGGAGGTCGCGCCGCCGGCACCACTACTGCGAAAGTCGAAGCGTCCAAAGATTTTGTGGCAGATATTCCTTCTCCAAAACAGATCTATGCCGATAATGCCATCCCCGGGGAAGAGGCCGAAATAGCCATCTCGCGAAAACAACGCGGATTTCGACTTGCCGTAGTACACCGCGTAGTTTCCCCCTCACAAGACCGCGTCACCCCCTTTTGCCCCCACGCTGAACTCTGCGGCGGCTGCAACTGGCAACACATTGCCTATCCCGCACAATTACACTGGAAAAGAGAGATATTGATAAACGCACTCAAAAAGTACGACATCAAAACGCCCTTTGTGCCGGAGCCAATTCCCAGCCCTCTACTTCAACGATACCGCAACAAAAGCGAATACGCATTTTCTGACGATGAAACGCCCTGTTTTGGTTTCCATCCCAAAGAAGACCCCGCCAAAGTTTTTCCCTGCCAAACGTGCTTTTTACAACCCCCGCATGTGCACGCCACAGCGCAAAAGGTGTTCCATATCGCCCAAGAGATGAAGATAATGATGGTGAAAACGTTACAAATCCGCACCACCACAACTGGAGGTACTTTTTGTATATTAGGATTTTGTATAAACGACCCTCCCACCGCTGCCCCGGACCCGATCCTCCCCTTTCTCACCCGCCTGCAACAGACAATCCCCCAAATTTCCGGCTGGTTCTACTCCATCACTGACCTCTCCGATACCGCTCGCCCTTTCTATCCCAACTACATCCACTTTGCCGGAGCCACTCACCTCGAAGAGGTCATTGACGATACCCATTTTACATATAGCCCCCAATCTTTCTTCCAGCCCAACCCCTTACAGGCTGCCGCCCTCTACCGCTACATTGCCGACCACGCCCAACTCACCGGCACCGAAACACTCTACGACCTCTACACCGGAGCCGGAACAATAGCCTGCTTCCTTGCCCCACGCGCCAAACAAGTCATTGGAATCGAGGGAAACCCCATCGCCATTGGAGACGCCCGAATCAACGCTGCACTGAATAACCTCCACAACACCCAATTCATCACAGGCGACATATTGGAGACCTTCACCCCCTCCTTTATCGACAGCCACCCCAAACCAAACCTCATTATATTAGACCCTCCCCGTTCCGGAACGCTCATCGAAATCAAAAAAGCGATACGCTATGCAGCGCCCGAAAAAATTATCTACGTAAGCTGCAACCCCGTATCCTTAGCGTGGGACTTGAAACAACTCTACGGCGATGACGCCACCTACTGCCACGCCAGCGAACCGCATGACAACAGCAGCAGAGAGCCGCGTGGCAGCAGCATCAGCGAACCATACGCCAACGGTGAGCCGCGTGGCAGCAACATCAGCTACCGCGTAACTGCTCTGCAACCCTTTGATATGTTCCCACATACCCACCACGTGGAGAGCGTCTGTGTGTTAGAAAAATTTACTATTTAATAGGCTTTTAGGTGCTCATCCTTGATCACCACAACATCCCCCACCTGTTTGATGATAGCAATACCCCTTTCTATGCACTCCTTTTCTAATTGAGGATAGAAAGCCATAGAGGCCAATCCAAGGTAACATTGATGATTTTGGTACTTTGGGAAATTGATTCTAAAAGTGTGCGCTTTATTAAGCACCTTATGAATATCGGTATCATGCGCTTTATATTTGACCTCAATGATCCCTACTGATTTGCCATTAATGAGCAAAATGTCGTATTCATCCTTATAGTCAGGATCGATGCCTTTGACATTTCGTTCCATATCATCAAACTTTTCACCAAAAAAGTTCTTCTTCCCCCTCTCGAAAGAGTTTGAAAAGTACTCTTCGGCAATAAAGCCATTATTGTTGGCAATGCCACCCACGTTCTCTTCCAATTTTTTGATTCGCTTCTCCCATTCGGCACGAGATTCTGCCATCTCCTTGTCGAATCTTGCGCTTGCCTCCTCGTTTTTGGCGCGAGATTCTGCCATCTCCTTATCGAATCTTGCGCTTGCCTCCTCGTTTTTGGCACGAGATTCTGCCATCTCCTTGTCGAATCTTGCGCTTGCCTCCTCGTTTTTGGCGCGAGATTCAGCCATCTCCTTGTCGAATCTGGCGCTTGCAGCCTCGTTTTTGGCGCGAGATTCAGCCGCTTCCCGATCCAATCTGGCATTTGCCGCTTTATTACTCTCAGCGATCTCTCGCAGAATCACCCGTATATCTTCAAACGGGTCGTGTACATTTGTAATCTCACTCATCATTCATCCATTTTTAGTTTACGGTGCAAAAATATAAAATATTTTAATTCGTGCCAATAGACATTTGAAAAATTTTCAACAATATCCCTACAAGTGGATCACCTCTCCGTGTGCCGCTGCTGCCGCTTCCATAATCGCTTCGCTCATGGTGGGGTGCGGATGGATGGAGTGGATCATCTCTTTGCCTTTTACCCCCAAGTTTCTTGCCGTAACCAAGCCCGAAATCATCTCGGTGACATTGGCTCCAATGAGGTGGGCGCCAAGAAGTTCATCGGTATCGGCATCAAAAATCAACTTTACAAAACCCTCCCGCGCTCCTGCCGCTGCTGCTTTACCTGAAGCGGTAAAGGGGAATTTTCCCACCTTAACATCCAAACCTTTTGCTTTGGCTGCTTGCTCGGTAACGCCAACGGAGGCAATTTCAGGTGTGGTATAGGTGCAGCCGGGAATGTTGTCGTAACGCACTTGAGGCGAATGTAATCCGGCAATCTTTTCGATACAGTGAATGGCTTCGGCTGAGGCTACGTGCGCCAGCGCGGGGGTAGCCAACACATCTCCAATGGCATAGATACCGCACACATTGGTTTGGTACGCCTCATCCACCCAAATTCTGCCACGTTCAAGGCGTATGCCCAACCTTTCCAACCCAAGTCCTTCAATATTTGGGGTTATGCCCACCGCAGAGAGCACCTGCTCCGCCTCAATCTGCTCTTCGCCCCTTTTGGTTTTGACGGTAAGTTTGCACAGTTCGCCGGAGGTATCCACAGCCGTCACCTCCGAAGAGGTCATCACTTTGATCCCCGCCTTACGAAACGAACGGGAGAGTTGCGCCGAAACCTCCTCATCCTCCAACGGAACGATATTGTCCATAAACTCAATCAACGTCACTTTGGTTCCCATTGTGTGGTAAAAGTGCGCAAACTCGCTGCCAATTGCGCCGGAACCAATAATTGCCATCGATGCCGGTATCCTATCCGGAATCAGCGCCAGACGGTACCCAATAATCTTCTCTCCGTCAATGGGTGCAGCAGCCAACATTCGGGCGCGGGCACCCGAGGCAATCACCACGTGCGGCGCCCGTACCACACGAACCTCGCCATCCTCCTCTCCCAACGGCGTCACTTCAACGCCCTTATCGGGCAAGAAACAGGCGCTCCCATAAATCACCTCCACCCCATTCTTCTTTAAGAGGTACGCCACACCTTTGCTCATCCCCGCCGCCACCTCCCGACTGCGCTGTACCACCTTTGCTATATCGGGCTGAACCTCCCCATCAAGCACCAATCCATATTCCGCTGCATGGCGGCCGTAATGCAATGCCTGAGCACTCTTTAACAGAGCCTTAGTGGGAATACACCCCCAATTAAGGCAAATACCTCCCAACTCCGCCCGCTCCACAACCGCCGTCTTGAACCCCAACTGTGCCGCCCTAATCGCCGCAACGTAGCCCCCCGGCCCGCTGCCAATAACTATAACATCGTACATGGTAACCATTGCTAAATTCATTTATCTTGTAAATGTAAGATTTTTTATTTCACAGCCTCCTACCTCCCATGGCACTGTTTATACTTCTTCCCACTCCCGCACGGACATGGGTCATTTCGCCCAACCTGCTTCTCTACGTGCACAGGCGCCTGCGACTTAGGCTCACTGCTCGACGTCATCAAATCGGAACGACTTGTTTGTGTATTGCTCAAGTCAGTACGCTTACGGTGCTCCGCCTGCCCCACCCGTGCACTATCCCTCAACGGTATATGCGACTTCATCAGGAACGACAGCACATCCCGCGCCACCTTTTCGAGCATCGTCTTAAAGAGCTGAAAACTCTCGAATTTATAGATCAACAACGGATCCTTTTGCTCGTATGTGGCATTCTGCACCGACTGCCTCAAATCATCCATCTCGCGCAGGTGCTCTTTCCAGTACTCGTCAATCGTGGCAAGCGTAATGGTCTTACAAAGTGCTCGGTTCAACTCTTTCCCCTGCGATTCGTACGACTTCTTGAGGTTCACTACAATCTGATACCCCTTTCGCCCATCGCCCACCGGAATAGCAATATTCTCGTATGTAGCACGTTGTGTCTCATAAATTTGTTTCATAATCGGCCACGCCTGTTGGGCAATTGTTCCGGCACGCCGCTCATACACCTCCTGAATGTGCAGAGACAACTGCTCCACCAACTCCTCAGCGCGTTTATCTTTGTACGTTTCGGCATCGAAGCCCGGTTCAATAGACAACTGTCGAATAACCTCATAGCTGAAATCCTCATAATCAACAATGCCATGATTGGACTGAATCAACGACTCGCTCACATCCCCCATCATATTTTGCACATCCACCTCAATACGCTCCCCGTAAAGGGCGTTGCGGCGACGGGTATAGACCACCTCGCGCTGCGAATTCATCACATCGTCATACTCCAATAGGCGTTTACGGATGCCAAAGTTGTTCTCTTCCACTTTCCTCTGTGCCCGTTCAATCTGCTTGGTCAGCATCGAATGTTGCAGAACTTCCCCCTCTTTCATCCCCATACGGTCAACAATAGAGGCAATTCTGCCCGACCCAAAGAGGCGCATCAAATCGTCCTCAAGTGAGATAAAGAAGTTGGAGGACCCCGGATCCCCCTGACGACCGGCACGTCCGCGCAACTGTCTGTCCACGCGGCGGCTATCGTGACGCTCCGTACCAATGATGGCCAATCCACCCGCATCCTTGACGCCCGGCCCCAACTTGATGTCGGTACCACGACCCGCCATATTGGTTGCAATGGTCACAGCCCCGGGACGACCCGCTTCGGCCACCACGTCGGCCTCTCGCGCATGTTGCTTGGCATTCAAGACATTATGTTTAATCCCCCTTATATTCAACATTCGGCTCAACAACTCCGACACCTCCACCGAAGTGGTACCCACCAAAACCGGACGCCCCCCTTTGGTGAGTTTCACAATTTCGTCTATCACCGCGTTGTATTTTTCGCGCTTCGTTCTGTATATTAAGTCTTCGTGGTCCTGACGCACTATGGGGCGGTTGGTGGGGATTACCACCACGTCCAACTTATAGATTGACCAAAACTCACCCGCCTCCGTCTCAGCCGTACCCGTCATCCCCGCTAACTTGTGGTACATCCTAAAGTAATTTTGCAGGGTGATGGTGGCAAACGTCTGGGTAGCCGCCTCCACCTTTACTTTCTCCTTTGCCTCAATCGCCTGATGGAGTCCGTCTGAGTAACGACGTCCCTCCAAAATACGTCCCGTTTGCTCATCCACAATCTTGATTTTATTATCCATCACCACATACTCTACATCTTTCTCAAACATGGTGTAGGCTTTAAGCAACTGATTTACGGTGTGCACCCGTTCCGACTTGAGGGCGTAATCGCTCAAGAGGGCGTCTTTAATCTCCGCCTTCTTATCTGCATCCACCTCCTGCTTCTCCAACTCCGAAATCTCACTCCCAATGTCGGGCAACACAAAAAATTTGGGATCGCTCACCTTGCCGGCAATCAATTCGTGCCCCTTATCGGTGAGCTCCACAGACTTTTGCTTTTCGTCTATCACAAAGAAGAGGTCGTCGGTCACAATGTGCATCTGCTTGCTGTTGTCCTGCATATAGAAGTTCTCCACTTTGTGAAGCAATTGCTTGATACCCTGCTCGCTCAGATATTTAATGAGGGGGTTGTAGCGCGGAAGTCCTTTATGGGCGCGTAACAGCAATTTGCCCCCTTCTTCTTCATTATTGGCGCCAATCAACCGCTTTGCCTCGTTCAGGAGTTGGGTCGCCAAATTTCGCTGGGCAGCGTAGATGCTCTCCACAATGGGGCGATATTCGTTAAACTGCTGGTCATCTCCTCTGGGCACGGGGCCTGAGATAATCAACGGCGTCCGCGCATCGTCTATCAACACGGAGTCCACCTCATCCACAATGGCATAGTGGTGTTTGCGCTGCACCAAATCCTCGATGTTGATGGCCATATTGTCGCGCAGGTAGTCAAAGCCAAATTCGTTGTTGGTACCAAAGGTGATGTCTGAGCGGTATGCCTTTTTACGCGCTTCGGAGTTGGGCTGATGCTTGTCGATACAGTCAACCCTAAGTCCGTGAAATTCATACAACGGCCCCATCCACTCCGAGTCACGTTTGGAGAGGTAGTCGTTCACCGTCACCACGTGTACCCCTTTGCCCGCAATGGCGTTCAAAAAGACGGGAAGCGTGGCTACCAAAGTCTTACCCTCACCGGTAGCCATCTCTGAAATCTTTCCGGTATGAAGCACCACCCCGCCGATGAGTTGCACGTCGTAGTGCACCATATCCCACGTGATGCGGTTTCCACCTGCCATCCAACAGTTTTTCCAAGTGGCCTTGTCGCCCTCAATGGTGACGTAGTCGTGTAAGGCGGCGATGTCGCGATCAACCTCAGATGCAGTTACCTCTATCTCGGCAAGCTCTTTAAAGCGCCGCGCCGTTGACTTCATAATGGCAAACGCTTCGGGGAGCACTTCAAGGAGCACCACTTCGATTTGCTTGTCTATCTGCTTGGTCAGTTTATCCACCTCTGTGGCCAACTGCTCTTTAAGCGACACCGAAATCTCCAGATCCTCAAGTTGCAACCGCAGGTCGCGCTTTTTGGCCTCATCGGCAGCAGTAAAGTCGGCAATACGTTTTTTCAACGCCATGGACGCCGCCCTCAACCCGTCGTGGTCTAAAGCGTCAATGCGTGGAAATATCTCAGTAATTTTATCGACGTATGGCTTTACCGCCTTTAAGTCGCGGTCTGACTTGGTGCCGAATAGCATATTAATGAAAGATGTAATCGCCATTTCTCTGTATTGTTAAAGTTACATTCTGCAAAGGTAGCGTTTTTTTTCTTACATAGCCCCAATAAAAAAAGGCTGCCCATTTTGAAACAGCCTCTTGTTTTTCGCAGCAACAAGGTGTCTGTTGCTACGCAGGAGTGATCGCACCTACCGGACACGAATCCACGCAAGTTCCACAATCGGAACACTTTTCGGGATCGATGGAATAGATTTCCCCGTCGGAGATTGCTCCTAAGGGACATTCGTCAATACAGGAACCGCAGGCAACGCAGTCTTCAGAAATTTTGTGAGCCATGATGTAATGTTTAAAATTTATTAACCGCGCAAATATAGAGAAAAAAAATTCATATCTTTGGCACGATTTTGGAAATTCTATTTGTTATGAATAAAAAAATAGTGTTTATATTATTGACTCTCTGTATCTGTGCATCAAAAAATCAAGCACAGGAGTCGCCTCAATCCAACTTAGTCTTCGATAAGTTGGTGCATGACTTTGGAGATTTCCTCATTTCGGACGGGAAAAAGAGTTGCACCTTTACCTACACCAATAAAGGAAATACGCCAATTATAATCCAACATGTTATTGCAACGTGTGGCTGTACGGAACCAAAATGGAACAAAGCACCCATTATGCCCGGAGCCAAGGGCACCATCACGGTTACCTATAGCAATGATCAGGGACCCTATCCCTTTGATAAAGTAATCTCTGTCTATTCCACGGCAAACACCGCTGCGCCCACCGTCTTGCGGATTCGTGGGGTGGTGCACGAAAAGAAGAAGAGCGTTGCAGAACTCTTTCCCATTGAGTTTGGCTCTTTACGTTTGAAAGCCACATTGTTTCATTTGGGACAAATTGACCAGGGGGAAGCAAAAACCGATTCGGTGCAAATTGTGAACGGAAGCAAAAATAGCATCGAAGTGGGGTTCAAGAATGTGGGTAAAGGATTGGTTATTCGCGTTCGTCCCCAAAAATTGAAACCCGGAGAGCGGGGAACGCTCATCTATACAGTGGATACCCGTATCCATGAAGATTGGGGAGCGGTGGTCTATACGGCTCAACCGACTGTAAATGGTAAGGTCGAGCGTGCCACCCCCTTTGAAATTTCGGCAGATATTCGGGATAACTTCAAAAGATATAGTCAAGAGCAACTCGCAAACGCCCCTATTCTCCTTTCAGAGCAAACCTCTTTTCGGGTTGAGAACGTAAAAAAGGGTACTAAAATCGAAAAGGATTTCGTTATCATCAATAAAGGAAAGAGTCCCATTGTTTTGCACAAAGCAACTATACCCAACGACTATACCTTCGTAAGTATGCCCAAAGAGATTGCCGCCGGTAAGAGCGCAAACATCACCATAAGTGTGGACAGCAATAAACTCAATGGAGACTTTGTCACCGGAGTCACATTCATTACCAATGTGCCGTCAAGACCTATCTTTGCGCTGCTCATCTCCGGTACCATTGTCAGTCAATAGTAAACCGTGAATAGTGAATAGTGAACCGTGAATAGTGAATAGTGAATAGTGAATAGTGAATAGTAAACCGTGAATCCGAAATCTCTCCCCAATAGTGCGCTCACTGTTCATGAGGGCGTCTCCCAACCTCCTGTGGTCAATCCCGCTGCTGCCTCTTTTTTTGAGAAGAATCAAGCGCGGGTGTATGACGCACAAGCATATATAGAGGGGATTCGTTCAGGGAATGTTTCGATTCTCTCTCAGGCAATTACTTTGGTTGAGAGTACCCATCCCAACCATCATCAGATTGCCCGAAAGGTGTTGGAAGCGTGCCGGCCTCTCTCCGGAAACTCCATTCGTATTGGCATCACAGGGGTTCCTGGTGTGGGGAAGAGTACCTTTATTGAGGCGTTTGGCGCCTCCCTCACCGGAGCCGGAAGTCGTTTGGCGGTTTTGGCCATCGACCCCAGCAGCGAACGGAGCAGAGGGAGTATTTTGGGAGATAAGACGCGCATGGAGACGTTATCATCTGATACTAACGCCTTTATACGTCCAAGCCCCAGCGCAGGCTCTTTGGGCGGAGTGGCACGAAAGACACGGGAGAGCATCATCCTGTGCGAGGCGGCGGGGTACGATGTCATCTTTATCGAAACTGTGGGCGTGGGGCAGTCAGAAACGGCTGTTCACTCCATGACCGACTTTTTCCTCTTATTGATGCTCTCAGGTGCAGGAGATGAGTTACAGGGAATTAAGCGCGGCATCATGGAGATGGCCGATTTGATTGTAGTTACCAAGGCTGACGGGAGCAATGTGGAGAGGTCGATGTTGGCGCAGGCGCTCTACCGAAACGCGCTACACCTCTTTCCTCCTGCCGAATCGGGATGGACACCTACCGTTCTTACCGCCTCAGCCATAGAGCATACAGGATTAGATGAAATCGGAACGAAAATTAAAGAATACTTTGCACGTACCCGCGCCAACGGCTTTCTCGAGCACAAACGGCGCGAACAGGCCCGTTTTTGGATGCACGAAACCATCAACGAAACGCTGCGAAACCGCTTCATCAGGAATCCAAAAATAGAGGCTCTGTTGCCTGTGTATGAGGAGAAAGTACGCACAGGGGCGCTTGACTCTTTTGCGGCGGCGGCCTCCTTAATTGAAAAATTTGATGGCTTGATGGTTTAAAAGCAATCAAACTCATTATTGGCCTGATGTTGGGAAACTTACTCTATTTTTAAGGACTATAGAGATGAAAAACCCTCAAAAGGGGGTATTTTTCTCATTTATTATTCTTACCTTTGTGCTCTTAAAAAAAATCAACCATTTTATAACTTAACGTTTATGAAAAAATTATTTGTAACATTTACAATCTGCGTTTTAGCAGGTATTTGCGCTTCTGCGCAGGAACTGACCTTTTTGAAAGGAGATAAAGTAGCCGGTTTAGGTATCGGCCTTGTTAGCACTCCTTACCGTGCCTGGAGTGGGAATCATTTTAATAAGATTCCCTTAATCGTTGCATCTTTTGAGATGTGTATCTTAGACAACATCATCAATGACAGAAGTTCCGTAGGAGTTGGGGGACTTATTGGCTATACATCAGCCAGTACCAAGAGTGAGTACTCCGGATATGGATGGTCTTCCACCTATATTCCCATCAATATCCGTGGCGCTTTTCACTACGCATTTGTGGACAACTTGGACACTTATGCCGGTGTGCTTGTGGGTTACAACGTCTATTCATGGAAATGGAAGGATTATGAAGATACAGCCCGCTCGAGTTCAGGCGGTCTTACTTCATCGCTTTATGTGGGCGCTCGCTACTACTTTACCGAATCCATCGGCGTTTTTGGTGATGTCAACTTGGGTTATTCCACCCTCAGCCTCCTTAACCTTGGGATTGCAATAAAATTCTAACTGATTAACAATCTACCTATTATGAAGATTTTCAGATACTTTCCTCTTTTATCTCTATTTGTCCTGCTGTGCCTCCCCGCTCAAGCGCAAGTTTTGAACAGGATAAACCGGGCAGCGCAAAATGCAGCCGAACGGGCTGCTGAGAAGGCGGTGACCAAAAAGGTGGAGAAAGAGGTGACTAAGGCTGTTGACAAAGGTTTTGAAGCGGCCGAAAAAGGGGTAGAAGCGGCCGGAAAAGGAATCGAGGCTGCCAATGAAAAAAATGAAGGGAAGAAAATCTCCGAACCTGAGCCTCATACCGGTCCTATTATCCCCGCTTCAAAAGATGATACCAAATTTCCTTTTGAGCACGGCAGTTATGTACAAGTGGCGTATCTCTTGGGTGTCGAAGTACAGCAAACGGTTTACTTTACCCGATCAGGCGAATGGACGGCAATTGAAGACAAGTCGGAAATCAAAATGTTTGGCACCACCGTCAAACAGGACAAGTTGCTTATTACCAAAGGAGAGAAGCACTGGGACATTGACTTGGCCGAAAAGAGAGGCACCTACTACGAAGACGGTGACCATAGAATAGATCAAACCAATGCTGCTTTAGTGGCCGCTTTGGAAGGAAAATCACAAGAAGGCGTGGAGGTTATCGATCTGGGGCAGGAGGTCTATTTGGGCTACACCTGTAAAAAGACACAGGTGAAGTATCCCACCCTCGCCATGGATATAGTGTGCCTGAGCTACGGTACCCTTGTCTTGAAGAGCGACGGAACGATCGGCCCCCTCAAAACATCAATACGTATTCTCTCTTTTGACCATAGCAATCCGCCTGCTCATAAGTTTGAAGTTCCTGCCGGCATACAAATGAACTAAAAATCATTTTCGTCTATAGAGGCTGTTTTCAACAGCCTCTTTTTTTGTTTCAAAAAATTGTAACTTTGCACAAAAATAAACCACTTCTATGAACCAGACTATTCAAAACAGACGCAATTTCCTAAGAAATACAGCCTTAGGCGTTGCTGCATTTACCATTGTTCCGCGCCGTGTGTTGGGCGGAAATGGATTCTTAGCCCCAAGTGACGAACTTACAAAAGCCATCATTGGCGTAGGTTCTATGGGTCGAGGGCACATTGCCTATCCGGGCGCTCGCCTCACCGCTATTTGCGATGTGGATAAGAGCCACTTGGAACTTGCACTCAAACGTTGTCCTGCAGGCGTAAAAACAGTTCGCGACTACCGCGAAATCCTTCAGGACCCCTCCATTGACGTCGTTCACATTGCCACTCCGCCACATTGGCACGGCGTTATGGCAGTTGAAGCTGCTAAAGCAGGCAAAGACATCTGGTGCGAAAAACCCATGACGCGCACCATCGGCGAGGGCATCCGCATCAAAGAGGCAGTTGCACGCCACGGACGCATCTTCAGGCTGAATACCTGGTTCCGATTTGCAGACACCTTTTACGGTATGGGCGTCACCGTGCAACCCATCAAAAAACTTGTTCAAAGCGGACTGCTTGGATGGCCTTTGAAAGTGACCGTAAGCGCCACCACCGGTTTCGACTGGAAGTTCTATTGGGTGGGCAAAACGGGTTTGAAGCCCCAACCTGTTCCCCCTCAATTGGATTGGGATATGTGGCTCGGCCCCGCTCCCTTTAAGCCCTACAACGAGCACCGTTGCCACAACACCTTCCGCGGATATTGGGACTACGACGGTGGCGGCCTCGGCGATATGGGACAACACTATTTAGACCCTGTGCAATATTTTCTTGGAAAGGATGATACCAATCCTGTGGAGGTGATCATAGACGGAGAACAGCAAGATTCGGACGCCTGCGGAACGTGGAAACGCATAGAGTTGGTCTATGCAGACGGTTGCCGCATTGTGCTTGACGGCGATAACCGCGACACCAAAGCGGCCTATATCGAAGGTCCAAACGGAAAACTCTATCCTGGATTCCGTTCCGATATTCCCGATTTGGAGAAAAAGTTGGCCGCTTTCCCCGACCCCGAACCTCAGGCCACCGACTTTATCCACTCCATTCGCACCCGCACTCCCTTTGCGTTGAACGAAGAGAATGGATTCCGATCGGCCACCCTCGTAAATATGGCCATTATTGCCGTTCGTTTGGGACGCTCTTTGAAATTTGATCCCGATAAGTTGCGATTTATCAACGATGACGGAGCAAACGCACTGATCAATCAGCCCATGAGGGCACCCTATACAATCTGATTTTACAAATGATGGTCCCAGATTAATATCTTTAAAACACACTGATTATGAAGAAAATATTTCTATCCTTTCTACTATTGACCTGCCTCCTCTCCTCCTCCCATGCCCAAACCGACCAGAGAAGCCGCGAGACCAAGATTGCCGACATTGTGATGCTTCTACCTGCAAACAATACCGAAACATTCAACAAACTGATGGGCGAACTCCTCCGGTTGGGAGATGTGGTTGGCGACCTTGCTCCCCGTCTGACCGATTCCGGCGATGGCGACACCCAAATTCGGTACGCCATCAGCGGTATTTCCATGTACGCCTCTCAGGGCGACACCCAAAAATCGGTTGTGGCTAAATCCCTTTGCAACGCCATTCAGGCAGCAAAGTCAGATGAAATCCGCGACTTCCTTTTCATTCAGCTGCAATATGTGGCCTCAGATGAATCGGTGGAAACCGCCGCACGTTACCTCGAAAACGCCCGCCTCTCTGATGCAGCCGCCCGCGTTCTGGTGCGCATTGGCAGCGATGCCGCCGGAATAGCCTTGACCAACGCCTTAAAAAAATCAACAAATCAACAAATCAACATTATACAATCTCTCGGTGAGATGCGCTACCAACCGGCCAACGATGTCATCGCCGCATTGGCAACAGCCACCACCGCTTCCGATGTTGCACAAAGCAAAACCACCGCTTCCGATGCAGCACAACGCAAAACCACCGCTTCCGGTGCTGCACAACGCAATGCCACCGCTTCCGATATTGCCCTCCGCAAAGCGACCCTTTACGCTTTAGCCCAAATTGCCCACCACTCTTCCGAAAAGATATTGTCTGAGGCAGCCGCCGCAGCGGGCTACAGGTATGAGCCTGCCGACGCACTTGGTTCCTACCTCCTCTTCCTCCAAAACAGCATTGATTCACAGGTCGATATGGTTGCCAAATCGGCGTTCAAAATGTGGAAAGCGACTTCCGAAACATCCCAAATTGCAGCCAAAAGCGCCGCCCTTGAACTCCTTTCACGTTCAGCCGGGGAAAAAGCCATCAGTTACATCATCGACGCTTTGAAAAGCAATCAAAATCAATACCGCCAAGCAGCGTTAACCTATTCCCGGAATATCAACTCTCCAAAGATGTACACTGAATTAATCAAGGTTGCCCAAAAAGAGAAGCGTCCCCAAGTAATCGCAGAGATTGTTGCTGCCTTTGGTGAGCGCGGAGATAAGGCCGCATGGCCCTTTGTTGAAAAGTGCCTCACTGCCAACGACAACACTATGCGTATGGCTGCCATCGTTACAGCCCGAAAGACCTCAGGCACCCACTCCATATTGCCTATCATTTTGGCTATGAACACCTCAGACGAATCGGTAGTGAACATTGGAAAGAACACCTTGCTAACCATCCCCGACGATGAGGTGGTGACACAGGCAGCCACAGCCATCCCTAAAACATCTCCTAAGGCAAAAGCAGCCCTTATGGAGGTTTTAGCCGCACGCAAAGCGGAGCCGCATGCCGCCGTCATCTTTGCAGAAACCACATCCCCGGACGCCCAAGTGCGCCTTGCCGCCTCCCGGGCGCTGGCATCGGTGGTCAACGTCCGTGACGCCTCCCGTGTAGCGCAACTCCTTGATGCCGCATCCCATAAAGAGGAGATTGCCGCCTTGCAAAAAGCCCTGTATGCCGCCGTTTCGTCTCAAAGTCAGGAGATGCAAACCGATTTGGTGGTTGATCAAGCCATCTCCACCAACGATCCTGCCCGTTACGGCAACGTCTTTGCCATGATTGGCGGAGGGTACGCACTTCAGATTGTCATGGAGTATGGATTCAGCAGCGATGATTGCGATTTGCGAGACGCCGCCTTTGAATCGCTGCTCAACTGGAGCGACGATTCTGTCATTCCACAACTCTTTCAGATTGCAGCCAACCACCCCAACGGACCCTATTTCAATCAGGCGCTCCTCGCCTACGCTTCAAAAACCGGATTGACCAATCAGACGCCGGAACAGAAATTGCTCAAACTTCGCGCCGGTATAGAGATTGCCCTAACCCCCACCCAGAAGAAAACTTTCTTGCAGCAAATTGCCCGTACCGGCACCTTTGTAGGGTTGACCACCGCCGGCAGGTATTTAGACGACAGCAATACCGATGTGCAACAATCTGCTGTTCAAGCCGTAAACGCTATTGCTCTTGCACATCCCGAATATTATGGCGCTACCATCTCCGCACTCTTAACCAAAGCCATCTCCATCAACAACGACCCCGAAGCAGCATACCAAAAAGAGGCCGTGCTCAAACATCTATCCGCATTGCCGCAGGAGGAGGGTTTTGTATCGATGTTCAACGAAAAAGATCTTACGGGATGGAAAGGTTTGGTAGAGAATCCTGTAAAGCGCGCTGCAATGCCCCCCAAAGAGTTAGCCCAAAAACAAGCAAAAGCGGATGAAATCATGAACCGCGACTGGAAAGTAAAGAACGGTTTGTTGATGTTTAATGGCCCCGGTTACGACAACCTTTGTTCCGAAAAAGAGTACGCCGACTTTGAGATGTATATTGATTGGCGCATTCATAAAGGAGGAGATTCCGGTCTCTACCTCCGCGGCTCGCCGCAGGTGCAAATCTGGGACACCGGCCTCACGGCAGTAGGCGCTCAAGTGGGTTCAGGTGGACTCTACAACAATACCAAGCATCCAAGTAAGCCCCTTGTGGTGGCCGACAACCCCATAAACGAATGGAACTCTTTCTATATCAAGATGCTCGGAGAAAAAGTTACGGTACGCCTCAATGGTCAATTGGTCACCGACAACGTTACGCTCGAAAACTACTGGAACCGGAACATCCCCATCTTTGAACAGGGGGCTATCGAATTACAGGCACACACCGAACCGGTAGAGTTTCGAGACATTTTCATCCGTGAAATTCCCCGCGCTGAACCATACCGGCTGTCGGAACAAGAACAAGCCGACGGTTTTGTGCCCATCTTCAACGGTATGGATATGTCGGGATGGATAGGCAACCTCACCGACTACGTAGCCCGTGACGGCGCCATTGTTTGCGACCCCGCCTCCGGCGGCTACGGCAACCTCTACACCGAAAAGGAGTACGCCAACTTCATCATGCGTTTTGACTTCCTCCTCACCCCCGCCGCCAACAACGGCATCGGCATCCGCACCCCCACCGAAGGAGATGCCGCCTACGTAGGTATGGAAATTCAAGTTCTTGATAATGAAGCAGAAGTGTATCGAAACTTGAAAGAGTGGCAGTACCACGGCTCAGTCTATGGCGTCATTGCCGCCAAACGCGGTCACCTCAAACCGGTTGGCGAGTGGAACACTCAGGAAATCATCGCCAACGGAAACCACATCAAAGTGACGCTCAACGGCACGGTCATCCTCGATGGCGACATATCCCAAGCGAGCAATCACTTTACCCAAACCATTGACGGATACCCCCACCCGGGCCTCTCCAACAAAAGCGGACACATCGGTTTCCTCGGACACGGCTCTTGGGTTGCCTTCCGTAACTTGCGGGTCAAAGAGTTATAGCAATACCTCCCCCTTTGTGGAGAGTCTGACTACGGTTAAGGGAATTTTTCGCGTAGCCTGACGACATGCCATTTGGGCAATGTGTGCCAATCCGTTGCAGCAGGGTACCTCCATGATGAGTACCATTAACGAGTTGATTTTCGCCACGTCAATCATGGCGGTAAGTTTGTCTGCGTACTCTGGGGAACGGTTGTCGAGCTTGGGACAGGCAATGGCCAGCATCTTTCCCTTTAGGAAACGCGGGTGAAAGTCGCCGCTCACAAAGGCGGTGCAGTCAGCAGCAAGCAGCATATCAGCCCCTTTCAAAAAGTCAGCTAAGGGATTGAGCAGCCGTAATTGCAGGGGAAACTGTTTCAGCTCGGAGAGCGGAGGCTTCAGTTCGGAGAACGGAGGCTTCAGTTCGCTGAGCGAAGGCCTCTTTTCGGAGGTCTCGGCGGATGGGCACACCATACACGCACAGCCGCTCTCCGAGGCTTCAATGAGGCGCATCTTCGCGGTCTCCTCGCTGTCTGGAGCTTCAGCAGGGCGCAACTTCACAGCCTCCTCGCTGTACGGCTCCGCTTCCCGCTCTTCGAGCGTTATGGCGCCAAGGGGACAATCCCCAATGCAGGCGCCCAATCCGTCGCAATACGATTCGTTTACCATAACGGCCTTGCCGTCAATAATCTGCAATGCACCCTCGTGGCATCCTGTCACACACATTCCGCAACCGTTGCATCGTTCTCTGTCAATTTTAATAATGGTTCGCTTCATTTTTTTGTGGTTTTGTAGGACAAAAGTAGAGAGATTTGCCGTTTCAATTTGTAATAATTGTTACATTTGCAAAAAAATCAATCAAAAATATAAAAACACCTACATGATGAAAAAGACCATCCTCTTACTCACCCTCTGCGCCACCACTTGCCTTTCTGCGCAAAACACATCTGTTCAATGGAGAAATGACCGCACCGGAATTTATCAGGAGCGCGGATTGCTCAAATCGTGGCCTGCGGACGGGCCTGCACTCTTGTGGAGCTTCAACGAATTGGGAGAGGGGCATACCTCTGTTGCAATTGATCAAGAAATGATATACATTACCGGATTAATCGGCGATAAGGGATACCTCTTTCTTTTTGACTTGGATGGGAAACTCCTGAAAAAAGTGGGGTATGGAACGGAGTGGAACCGAAGTCATAATGGGGCGCGAAGCACTGTGGCCATTAACGCGGGTATGCTCTATATCTATTCCGGAACCGGCAATTTGGTCTGTTTCGATCAACGCTCGTTAGAGGTTCTTTGGCAAAAGAGTATAGATAAAGATTTTGACGGCAAAAACATAATGTGGGGTGTGACAGAATCTCCACTCATTGTGGACGAGAAGATTATCCTGACTCCAGGGGGAAAGGTAAACAATGTGGTGGCCCTTAACAAAAACAACGGCTCGCTCATTTGGTCGTGTGCAGGGGATGGAGACGCCTCTTCCTATTGTTCTCCGCTTTATATTGACGATCAGCAAGTTCCGCAAATCGTCACCATGTTGTCAGGGCATATTGTTGGAATTGATGTGGCAACCGGAAAGAAACTATGGTCTTATAAATATGAAAATTTCAGGAAGATTCATCCGAATACGCCTATTTATCACGACAATATGCTTTTTTGCACCAGCGGCTACGGAAAAGGGTCGGTGATGTTGCGCCTGACAAACGGAGGTCGAAGTGTTGAGAAAGTTTGGGAGACGAAAGACTTAGAACCGTGCCATGGAGGCGCTGTGAAAATCGGGGAATACATCTATGGCGCCGGCGACCATAATAAATATTGGTTTTGCCTCGAATGGGAGACAGGCAAGACAAGATACAAAGAGCGCACTTTGGATGTGGGTAACGTCATCTTTGCCGATGGAATGCTCTATTGCTATGGGCAAAAAGGCGAAATCGCATTGGTTCGGCCAAACCCCGAAAAGTTTGATATCGTCAGTAAATTTCCCGTGAAGATGGGAGATGGGCCCCACTGGGCGCATCCGGTTATCTATAAGGGTGTTCTCTATATCAGGCACGGGAATGCCTTAATGGCATACCAACTAAAACAATAGAATTGCGGTTGTGGAATGCACGTTGAGATAGTAAACTTAATTTCAAAAAAAATGTTGATGCAGAGGTAGCCGTTTAGATATGGGACAAAGCGTATAATGGAACTACTTTTACATTGTTGTATTCCGAAAACGGTTCAAGACTGACACGAAATCCATAAGCACATCGTTTGAGTTCCATAAATTTGTACATACTTTGCATCGAGCCCGATTTGCCTGCTTTCACTTCCACAGGGTAAATGGTGTCGTGTCGGCAAATCACATAATCCACTTCCGCCTGTGCATTGCGCTCCATCCGTTGCCAGTAATAAAGTTCAGGTTTTTTCAGAAAACTGGCATACTTTATCAATTCCAGACCTGAGAAGAGCTCCGACAATCCACCTTTGTTAACAAATTCCGTTTCATCAGCAAACAGAAGGTCAGCCGATTGTATGCCTAACATAGATTGCATCAATCCCATATCGAAAAAAAGATACTTTCTGAATTTTGTATTGATTTCTGCACCTAAAGGAATTCCATTGGCTGCTGAATGGGTGACCGGAATTATCAAACCTGCCAGTGAAAGCAAATCGAGAGATTCTTTTACCATTGAGGTATCCATTCCGTTGCCCACCTCGGAAAAGACAAATTTACTTCCGGTTTGTACGGCAACAGATTTCAACGTATGTATCAAGGCTAACGGCGAAATACGCATTTTGTACTTACTGAAATCGTCTTGAAAGGTATCTAAAATATCATTATGTACCGTTGAGCAAGCTTGAAAGTTTGCGCTTTCAACCCACATTCGGACAGCCTCCGGCATCCCTCCAACTAAATAAAAAGAACGCAACTGCGTCACCATTTGTTGGTGCAACGGTTCCGGTAATGGAAGATTCGGTGCTGCCTGTTTTCGCTTGAAATCCACTTGCAATTTCAAGCCTTGAGCCGCCAAAAATTCATCAAACGAAAAGGGATACATATAGAGAGAACGGATTCTTCCAACTCCAAACGAAGGCATCTCTTTTAATGCAAACTCAAGAAGAGAGCCGGCGGCAATTACGTGCAATTCTGGTAAATCTTCATAAAAATAACGCAGAGAAGCAATCACACGTTCAGATTCCTGAATCTCGTCAAAAAACAAGAGTGTTTCTCCGGCGATAATCGGTGTATGGAAAATGGCGCTCAATTGACTGCACAATATTTTTAAGTCCAAATTGTCGCCAAAAAGCGTTTTTATGTTTTGTTGTTTTTCAAGGTTGACTTCGATATAGTATTTGAAGTGTTCTCCCAAATGGCGAACAGCAGATGATTTCCCAACTTGACGGGCACCTCTGACAAGTAGAGGTTTCCTGTTTACATCATTCTTCCATTCCAACAGATAATCATCGATATGTCTTTCATAATAAGGCTTCATTTATATATTTTTTAGCAATAAAAACACAAAGGTAACGATTATTTTTCAAAAAATCCAAACCGAAAAAATGCATAAATTCCAAAAAATCCAAACCGAAAAGTCGCAAACAACCTTTTTGGTCGGTTTGGTGCTCCTTTAGATTGTAATCTTTTATATATTTGTAGCCTCAAAAAGTGAAAGGTTGAAAAATAAAAACATCATAACCTTTGTTACGCTACTCGTTGCACTGATGTACGCCGGCGCGGTTCTCTTTTGGCACCTCTATTCGCCCGATTTCAACTTGACACTTCAAGTGCCCGGGGCGGATAACCGTCCGGAGGGATGTTCGCGCAGAGCTGATGATGTGGTGATTGGGGAGTATTTCATGCGGTATGCCCATAGTACATCGTCCCTGAAAGGAGTATGGCCATGCTTCAGGGGAGGCGATTACAGGAATGTGGTGCAGGCGGACGATACATTTGATTTTTCATCTGACTTTCAGATACTTTGGAGCGTGGAGACCGGGGAAGGATATGCGGCGCCCGTTATCTTCAACGGTTTGGTCTATCTGCTTGATTACGATGAAAAACTCAACTCCGATGCGTTACGCTGTTTTGAGTTGGAGTCGGGTACGGAGCTTTGGCGCAGGTGGTATCGGTCGCCGATGAAACGCAACCATGGATTTTCCCGCACCGCGCCGGCCGTCACCGATAAATTTGTAGTCACTATTGGCCCTCAAGCGCATATAATGTGCTGCGACCCCATTTCGGGGGAGATGAAGTGGACAATGGATTTGCAAAAGGAGTTTGGGAGCGAAGTTCCGTTCTGGTATTCGGGACAATGTCCGCGCATTGAGGATGATGTGCTCATTGTTGCGCCTGCCGGAGAAGAGGTGTTGATGATGGGAATTGAGTGTGAAACAGGCAAAGTGGTTTGGCAAACGCCCAATTCTATTGGATATAAGATGTCGCACTCCTCTGTGATGCCCATGATACTTAACGGGAAGAAGACGTATGTATATGCCGGTATCGGAGGGGTTTGCGGCGTATCGGGCGAGAAAAACGATCGGGGAAAATTGCTTTGGAGTGTGGATAAATGGAAGCCCTCTGTGGTTGCGCCCTCTCCTTTGCAGGTGTCGTCCAATCAGGTTTTACTCACCGCAGGGTATGGGGCAGGGAGCGCGTTGATACAGGTGAACCGGAACGGAGATATATGGAATGTAACTATCAAGGAGCAGTATAAGCCGCGTGAGGGGTTGTCGAGTGAGCAGCAGACGCCCATTTTGTATGAGGGGATGGTGATTACGGTGCCTCCAAATGATGGGGGCGGGGTGCGCGGAAAGTTGGTGGTATATGCCCCAGGCAATGTGCGGGCGCCCATTTGGGAATCGGCGGCAGATGAGCGTTTTGGATATGGTCCCTATATTGTAATCGGGAAGCATCTCTTTGCGCTGAAGGACGATGGGGAGTTGTTTGTTTACAAGTTGGAACCAAATCGCATGACGTTGGTAAAGAGACAGCGTGTTATGGAGGGGGTGGATGCTTGGGGGCCGATGGCATATTCGGATGGCTACTTGTTGGTGGGGGATGCGGATAGGGTGATCTGTTTGGAAATTTTGTAAGAGATGTATGTTCGTGGAATAAATAGGAAAAAGTATTTGAAAATACTGATTAATACGCTGATATTCGCGCTGGTGGCGGGGTTCGGGTATTATATGGTTCGCTCGATGGTTGTGGGCGAAATAAAGGCGCCATCGGAGGATAGGGGTAAAATAGTAAGGGGTAATGAAGATGGGTTTGTCTCTCCTTATCGAAAAAAGGGGGATTTTAGCGTGGCATTCAATATTCATAGTATGGATATTTTTCGGAATATAATATATATCGCTCAATCTCATCAGGTTTCACTCTTTAATCTATCAGGAGGGCATATCAGGGATTTTAGGGTAGAGGAGGGGGTTCGGGATATTGCGGTGGAAGATGAGGTAATCTTTCTTCTCTACCCCTCACGAATCGATTTGTACTCAAGTGAGGGCGAAAAAAAGGATGAATGGGGCGGCTACAGCAGCCGTACCGATTATTGCTCTATCACAACAACGGATGACTATCTCTTTGTCTCCGATGCGGGGAATAAACTCATCTTTCAATACGACAAGCATGGGCGGCTTGTTCGCCATATCAATAGTCCACAGGGGTTTATCATTCCGAGTTATTCGTTTGACATCATCAGCATACACGATACCCTCTATTGCGCCAATTCGGGGAGGCATACGATTGAGAGTTATACTATGGATGGAGCGTTTATTCAGGCATTTGGTACTTCGGGGGCGCAAGCAGGCGCCTTTGCAGGGTGTTGCAATCCGGCCTATCTTACCAAAAATAGACACGGACACATCCTCACTTCTGAAAAGGGCGCTCCGCGTATTTCGTGTTACGGAAGGGATGGGAGATTTCGAACGATTTTGTTTGATGCCAATATGTTGGGGGGTGGGACGGCGGCTTACAGGGTGGCTGTGTCGGGAGAAGAACTCTACATCGCGGGAAAAAAGAGCGTCTCTACATACTGTTTCGATCCGAATCTTGGAGAGAAGTCGTGTGTGGGATGCTCAGGGGGATGTCATTTTTAGCATAATGAAAAATAATCATACAAATAGATGGAAACCATCAAACTACACAACAACAGCCCAATAGCGCGGCGTGCATTTTTCAGGACTTTAGGAAAGTGGTGCACATTGGGGGCTATTCTGACCCTTTTTGGTCTCTCTTTCCGAAAAAGCACGGCAAAGAGAGGGATCGCTTGTTTCTGGCAGATAGACTCTTCAAAATGCACCTTTTGTGGACGGTGCGAAACCGACTGCGTACTTGCTGTTTCGGCGGTAAAGTGCGTTCATGCGGTAAAGGTGTGTGGCTTTTGCGATTTGTGCGGAGGGTACTACCGCGCGAATGTGAAAGAGCTGAATACGGCGGCTGAAAACCTGACGTGTCCCACCGGCGCCATTCAACGCAGATTTGTAGAGGATCCCTATTTTGAGTACTCAATTGATGAGCGGCTGTGCAACGGTTGCGGCAAGTGCGCTAAAGGGTGCAACGCATTTGGCAACGGCTCGCTCTACCTGCAAATCAAACACGAACTATGCAAAGGGTGTAACGAGTGTCAGATCGCAAAAGTGTGTCCTGCGGACGCCATCTCGCGTGTTCCTTCGGATCGTGCTTATGACCTGAAAGGAGGAGCAGTTCTTTAGGACGCTCCTCCTTAGGATGCTCCTCCTTAGGTCAAGATGGGGTAACGCTGAAAATCAATGCAAGTGCAGCCCTTTAGACCGGCTGTCGTACATCCTTTCCGCGTTATGGTACTATCCGAAATTTTGCAAAATGGTAGGGACTCTCATAAGGTTCCCCATCAAGAGTTGTTGCGTTGCCCATTTGTGGATGTGTGTAGTCCAATTTGAGCGTCAATGTTTTTTCAACATTCACAGCCATTATGGTTAATTGAAAGGAGGTGAAACAACTTCCCTTATCAAAAACCAACTCTTTCGTTGACAAATGATAATCCTCTTCCTCTACAGCAGTGGTCTCTTTGTCTATAATTGCCAATTTAACACGTTCCGGCGGGTTTTTTACATCCCAAAGAGTCCGAGTCACCACAAATTCATAAACATTAGATTCAGTTTGATTCGATGTAACTACCATTCCTCCATCTCTACTCATACCAAGCAAATCCCAATCGAACCTACAGATGTTGCTGTAATAGACCATTACTTTCCCTTTATTGCAACATTTATTTGATATTGATTACCACATACTCCGATTGAGTCCCAATCCGAAACTTTCCTCCCCACAACCCAATGCCGGAGGTAACGTAAAAATGAGTAGCGCCCTTTTTCAGATAGCCGTGCGACAATTCATACATAGCCTTGGTAATCCATGATATGGGAAAAACTTGACCGTCATGGGTGTGCCCCGCAAAGTAGAGGTCAACGCCCGCTCTTACCGCATCTTCCAAGTGGTAGGGTTGGTGGTCGAGAAGAACTATGGGTTTGGTGTGGTCAAGAGGTTCGACAAGTTCGGCTACCGTTTTCCTTTGGGTGTTTGACCTGTCGTCTCTGCCCACAACATAAAAGGAGCCGTCCACAAGCGCCACCCTGTCCCTTAGTACCGTAACGCCTGAACTATTCAGAAATTCAATACCTTCTGAGATGTTGGATATATATTCGTGGTTTCCAAGCGCCATAAATATGCCATATTTGCTCTTGATTTCTCCAAAAACGGCTGCGAAATTTCGTTCCACCATGGGCCTTACCCTATTGTCAAAGGCGTCACCTGAAATCAAAACCAAATCGGGATTTTCTCGATTGATCAACCTCACCCACCTCCTAAATTCTTTGATACCGACTCCGTAACCAAGGTGCAAGTCGGCGATCGCAACAATTTTGAGCGGGTCTGTGGTGTCTATTTGCTTTTCTGTCTTGATGGTAAATTCTACTCTTTTCTTGATGTGGTACTTAATATTTGCCCCTCCCATCAACGCAATCATAAAGAGAGAGAGCACCCCAAACCCCATCCAGCTGTGATACATATATTTATGAAGTGGCAAAACGCCGGTGGCAGCGATTATGTCTAAAATCAAAAAGAGCAGAGTGAGGTAGAGCATGATGATTAACCACGAACACCCGATCCGATACATCACGGAAGAGATCCCAAAGGGAAAGTGAGGCCCCAGCCCCATAGGGAGAAAGGGAAAAACCACAAGGACGATGCCCAAACAAACCAACAGGGTTCTGCTTGCCGGAAAGAGGGGAATAAGGTGCCACAGACGGAAAAAGATATAAAAATTTGCGCCAATAATGACGACTAACATTGTGATAACAATAAAAATAAACTTCATATTCTCTTTTTTTACCGGTTGATTGACGGATTGCAAAGATAATTTTTTTGCCGTTTTTAAGAATCATTTATCTTTGCAGGAATAATGAAAAAAAGAGTATTCACCGCCATCGTTTTGGGTGTCATCTCCCTCACGGGATTGGCACAAAACCGTTTCCCAAAACCCGATTTTGAGTCGGGCTACCTCTATCCTGAGCATCAGTACTTCATTCCCCATGAACTACTGTGGTCGTACTTAGACATTGCGATACTCGTTTTGCTGATGGGTTTCGTAGCGTGGGCGGTCATCAAAAAACAGGTTCGCTGGCCTGTTACGCTCGTATCGGTACTTTCGGTGGCCTACTTTGGCTTCTTTCGGTATGGATGCGTCTGCGCCATTGGAGGCATACAGAATGTGGCGTTGTCGTTGGCAAACAACTCCTATTCAATTCCCTTGTATCTATTGTTGATGTTTACCCTTCCCCTTCTCTTTGGACTCCTCTTCGGCAGGGTCTTTTGCGCCGGAGTGTGTCCCTTTGGGGCGCTGCAAGAGTTGGTGAACATCAAGAACTACAAACTGTCGAAAGCCGTTACCGGTCTATTGGGAATCTTCCCATGGATCTATTTGGGCTTCGCGATTCTTTTTGCCGTAACCAACAGTCGCTTCATCATCTGCCGGTTCGACCCCTTTGTGGGCATTTTTCGTTTGGGTGGCGAATTTGCCCTGCTCCTCTTTGGCGCCCTTCTGTTGGTATGCTCGGTGTTTACCGGACGCCCATTCTGCCGCTTCATCTGCCCCTACGGCGCCATCCTCAGCCTCATTTCGAGGATTTCGTTCTTCAAGGTTGACATCACCAAAAAAGAGTGCATCAATTGCGAACTGTGCCACAACGCCTGTCCGGTGGACGCCATTCATCCCCCATACCAAAACAAAGTGAAAGAGGGTCGTGGTCAAGGAGTTCAGCGGATTTTACGCTACATGGTGTTCCTGCCGCTCATGGTGGTGACAGGCACAATTGTGATGGCGCTGCTGAGTAAACAATTCAGCAAAGTGCACAAAGAGGTACGGCTATACGACCTCGTTCTGCAAAACGAAGCTCGACCACAAGAAGTTCAATCACTCGAATTACAGGCTTTCTATGGTCAGGAAAAGACGGTGGAGGCGCTTGCCGCACAAGTGTTCCTCATACAAAAAGAGTTCCGCCTTTACTCTGCAATAATCGGAGCCTTTTTTGGATTGGTCATCGCACTGAATTTGATTAATTTATCCGTAAAAAGAACCCGAAAAAACTACGAAATTAACGGTGCGCATTGCGTGGCTTGCGGAAGATGTTTTAAATATTGCCCGCAGCATAACGGAGCGCGGTTATGTAAACAAAAACCCTATCTTTGTGAACTGAAAATATGAAGTTTTTATGCTAAGCTCACTCAGCAGAAATATCGCCGTAGTGTCGGCAATTTTTATTGCCACATTCTCTATTATGCTAATCACCAACTATTTTCAGATTAGCAGCGCCGATACCCTCCAATTGGAAGCGATTGAAAAACTCAAACAGATGAACGATGAGCGTGGAGACGATGCGCAATTATTGGAGCAAATCAGGGAGTTGGATTTGCTTGCAAGGAAGGCTTACTTCGTCAGCCTTAGCCGACTGAAGAGTGGCGTTGCCATTCTGTTGGTGATGACGGTTATATTTGTGGTGTGTCTGCGGGTTTATTTTGCCAATAGCAGGGACCTCCCCGATAAGGAGGTTGACCCTGTGGACGAATGGATTATCAAATCAAAAACGAGGAGGTATGTGGTTTGGGCAACGGGCGCTTTGGCGCTTGGGGGCGTTCTCTTTGCCCTGCTGACGTCTCCATATATGAGGGAGGCGGGCAAGAGTAAAAGAGGCGCCGAGCGTTTCCTGCCTGACGCCGAATCTCTCCTGACAGCAAATGATGCCGTTTTGGCAACAGATGCCTCCGGAGTGGCGACAGATGTTTCAGGAATAGCAACAGATGTATCAGGAATAGCGACAAATGTCTCAGGAGCAGCAACAGATGTATCCGGAATAGCGACAAATGCCTCCGGAACGGCGACAGATGTATCCGGAATAGCGACAGATGCCTCCGGAGTGGCGACAGATGCCTCCGGAATGGCGACTGATGCTTCCGGAATGACGCAGCAGCAGGGAGGGGCATCAGTGCCGGCTAACGCCGCTTCGATTTCACAAGTTAACACTCCTGTCGAGGGTGCGCGTCAAGCAGTTACACCTCCCTCCGACCCTGACGCCATTGAAGCATCAAGCGCGACCCATAACGGTTTCAGAGGGAACTATTCCCTCGGCATCAGCAACGCCAAAAATGTACCTACCTCTTGGGATTTATCCTCCGGCAAAAACATCTTATGGAAAATAGAGACGCCCCGCAAAGGGCACAATTCACCGGTCATCCACGGAAACAGCGTCTATTTCACGGGCGCCGACCATGATGTGCGCGAATTGTTTTGCTTCGACCTCCACTCCGGCAAAGAGAAATGGAGGCTCACCATCCAAAACGTTCCGGGTTCATCCACCCAAATGCCCGAAATCTCAGAAGAGACGAGTTACGCTGCTTCAGGAGTCGTCACCAACGGCAAGCAGGTGTGCGCCATCTTTCCCAATGGGGAAGTCATTTGTGCCGATACCAACGGGAAACAACTATGGACAAAAAACTTAGGCGTTCCTGACAACATCTATGGCTACGCCTCGTCCCTCCTTATCTATAACAACCAACTCTTTATCCAGTACGACAACCACGACGCCAAAAAAGTGGTTGCTTTAGACCTCTCCAACGGCAACCAACGCTGGAGCCAAACGCGCCCTGAACGAAATCCCTCCTGGAGTAGCCCCATCATTGCCATGGTCAACAACCAACCGCAACTCATTCTCATTGGCAATCCGGGCGTCACCTCCTACAACCCCAACAATGGAGCGCAGAATTGGCGCGTGGTGTGTATGTCGGGAGAGCCTGCCGCCGGCGCCGCCTACGCCAACGGAATTGTCTTCGTTGCAACCGAATACGCCGCCCTCACTGCCATCAATGCGGCAGACGGCGCCATCCTCTGGAAAGAGAACGAATTTTTGCCCGAAGTGGCCTCTCCGGTAGCCACCAAAGATTTTGTATTCATCGCCACCGGCTACGGCATCGTAGCCACGCACGACGCCCAAACGGGAAAGATGGTAAAGTATATGGAACTGAACGCCACTTTCTACTCCTCCCCCATCATTGCAGAGAATAAAATCTATCTAATCAGCAACGAGGGAGAGGTCTATATCTTCTCTGCGGAGCGCGAATTCAAGTTAATCACCTCCTTTCAGACGGGCGAAACCACCTTTGCCACCCCGGCATTCACCGATAAAAAGATTGTGATCAGGACGGAAGAACACATCTATTGCGTTGAAAATAAATAGTATAATTATCTTTGCAAACATATCAACCTTAAAATTTAATAATATGAAATTCAGTAATGTAAGACTATTAGTCAAAGACTTTAAAGAGTGTTTCAGGTTTTACCACGAAAAACTTGGTTTGGAGCCTGCATGGGGCGACGAAAACGGATGTTATGCCTCTTTTAAAGTGACAGAAGGAATCGAGGGTTTTGCCCTCTTTGTCTCCGACTTTATGGCGCCTGCTGTGGGAAATGCCGATAAAGACCAACCGTGCGGATTTAGAGAAAAGTCATTGATCTCATTTGAAGTGGAAAATGTGGATGAAACCTTTGAAACCCTCTCGGCAAAAGAGATTCACTTCATCAACCAACCCATGGATATGCCCGATTGGGGTATGCGCGTGGTTCACTTGCGCGACCCGGAAGAGAATCTGATTGAGTTTTATACCCCTCTTTAACCAAACCATGGAGAGTCCAAAAGACTATAGAAAGGAGTACAAAGAGTTGTACCTTCCCAAGACAACCCCTGAAATTGTAAATGTCCCCGAAATGCAATTCGTTGCCGTAGAGGGCAGAGGCAACCCAAACGAAGAGGACGGGGCGTATCAGAAAGCAATAGAAATTCTCTACGGCGTCCAGTACACCATCAAGATGTGCAAAAAGGGCAACTATCTGCCCAAAGGCTACTTTGACTATGTGGTTCCTCCATTGGAAGGGTTCTGGTGGTTTGACAAAGAGGGCGATTTCTCCCTTGAAGACAAATCGAATTTTTGCTGGATTTCGGTGATACGTTTGCCTGAATTTGTGGATGACGAGCTATTTGCATGGGCTTGCGCCCAAGTGACTCAGAAGAAAAAGATTGATACCCAAAAAGCCAAAATTTTGAAAATCACAGAGGGGTTGTGTGTTCAATGTCTGCACATTGGTTCGTACGACAGCGAGCCTCAAACATTGAAACTGATGACCGGTTTTATGGAAGCCAACCACCTGCAAAGCGACCTCTCTCCAATTAGACGGCACCACGAAGTCTATCTCAGCGACCCGAGAAAGATTGAGGTATCAAAGTTGAAAACAGTTTTGAGGCTTCCTGTTAAGCAGTCTGAAAGTCAATAGTCAAAGAAATCATCACCTTAAACATCAACATCAACCCAAAAACATCAAACAAAATGAAACAGTTAATTGCATGCTGCGGAATCGATTGTGAAACTTGCGATGCCCGTATAGCCACTGTCAGTAATGACAACAATTTAAAAGAAGAAACCGCCCGAAAGTGGAGCGAAATGTTCAATGCACCCACAATCACCGCCGAAACCATCACTTGCATGGGTTGTCGCACAGAGGGAGCAAAATTTGGACACTGCTATGAGTGCGAAATCCGCAAATGCGTATTGGAAAAGGGTTATCACACCTGCGGAGATTGTAACGAGTTGGACAATTGCCCAATAATCAGCCCTGTTCTTCAAAATGTTCCCGGTGCCAAAGAGAATCTTCAGAACTGATATGGAAGATAGACCGTCGGTTGACAACTTGAGGGTTAGAGTCGCACTCACACTGACCATTGTCCTCTGTTTTGGAGCCGCCGGCGGAGCACAGGAGCGCTCAGAACATAACGGAACATCTTCTAAAAAGGTGACAGTAGAGGGCGGCGCCGATATGGTAAGCACATTTGTTTGGCGCGGTATCTATTGCGCCCCTGCAAGCATCCAGCCCGGAGTGACCGTCACCGCCGGAACCTTTGGGTTTGAGGCATGGGGAACAACCCCGTTCGCCGGAAATGGAGCTAAAGAGGTTGACCTCTCGCTCTATTTCGAAACAGGTGGATTTCGGGTAGGCGTAACCGATTATTGGTGGCCGGGCGAGGAGTCTTTTCGCTACTTTTGCTACAAAAAGGAGGTGACCGACCACCTCTTTGAGGGGAGTCTCTCCTATACGCTTCCTTTTGAGAAGTTTCCGCTAACCATTTCATGGAACACCCTGTTTTATGGTTCCGATTTCAAAGAGAACGGCAAACGCAACTATTCAAGTTACATTGAGTTGAACTATCCATTCATGGTAATGGGCGTTGATATGGGCCTTTCGGCGGGAGCGCTTCCCTGGGCCTCTCCCCTGTTGATGCCCAACGACCGCAACGGATTCAGCATCTGCAACCTTATGATTTCCGCCGCCAAAGAGCTCCCCATTACCGACAAATTCTCGCTTCCGCTCTTTACGCAGCTGATTTTCAATCCCACCTTGGGAGATGCCTTTTTCATCTTTGGATTATCTTTGCGCTTCAACTAACAATGTAATATGTGATTTTTAAGATGGCCTGCGCCTGTCTCAACAATAACTTAGTTGCACCCACCGATTTCATTGCGCCAACTGACGCGATCATAAAACGTGTTGGGTCTAAAAGAAGCGACATTATTCCACTGCTTCAGGCGCTCCAAAACCAGTTCGGCTACTTGCCGGCTGAAGCCTTGGAATTGGTCTATCAAAAAACAGAGATTGACCGAGCGCAACTCATCAGCGTCTCCACTTTCTATACTCAGTTCAGGCATATCCCTTATGGGAAGCATCTTATAAAGGTGTGTACCGGAACGGCCTGCCACGTTAAGGGCGCCGGAAATGTGTATGACGCTTTTCGCCGTGAGCTCAAGATGGAAGACGGCAGCATCACTACTGCCGACCAACTCTTTTCCATTGAGAAGATTGCCTGCCTTGGTTGTTGTACGTTGGCGCCTGTGGTGCAGATTGGGGAGAAGATTTACGGACATGTTCAGCCCGGAAAGGTGAATGAGGTGATTGATGACTTTCTTGCCCAACGGGAGCAATCCACACGGGGAGATATTGGCAGGGAGAAGCAAAGAGCGATTGGCGAGGTACGTTTGGGAATGGGGTCATGCTGTCAGGCAAGCGGCTCTGCCGACATCTACCACGAATTGGCAGCCGCTTCGGATGAATTGGAGGTGGAGGTGCATATCAAACCGGTGGGATGCGTGGGCGTTTGCAATCAAGTTCCCATCATTGACATCGTGCAATCCGATGGATCGGTCATGCGCTATCCGAATGTTAAGGCAACTGAAATTAAAGAGATTCTACACCACTATTTTAAACCGGTCAGTTATTTTAAAAGACTAAAAAATAGTTTGTTGGGGCAAATTGAACTCTATCACACCGACACAACATGGGACAACGTTGTGTGGAAGTCAGAAAACGAGCGCACCGACACAATCAACAGTTTTCTTTCCAATCAGGTCCACATCTCTACCGAAGGATATGGAATTTTCACGCCCTTAGACCTTGATGAATATTGCGCACATAGCGGTTTTGAGGCGTTACGGAAAGTAATCTCCTCGCAAACGAGGGAGCAGGTGGTTGACGCCATACTCCTGAGCGGCATCCGCGGGAGAGGGGGCGGAGGCTTCCCTGCCGGTCGAAAATGGGACATTGTGTCTCAGACTGAAAGCCGCGTTAAATACATCATCTGCAACGGCGATGAGGGGGACCCCGGCGCCTTTATGGACAGAATGATTTTGGAGTCGTATCCCTTTCGCGTGATTGAGGGCATGATCATTGCCGCCTTTGCAGTGGGGGCAACCGAGGGCATCTTTTACATTCGCGCCGAGTATCCGTTGGCCGTTTCGCGCATCCGCAGCGCCATCGCATTGTGCAAAGAGCGGAACCTCATTGGCGAACATATACTATGCAATGATTTTTCGTTCAACATTGACCTCTTTGAGGGAGCCGGCGCCTTTGTCTGCGGCGAAGAGACAGCCCTCATTGCCTCCATGGAGGGAAGACGCGGGTTCCCCAAACCCCGCCCCCCCTACCCCGCCCAAAAGGGATTGCACGGCTTCCCAACGTTGGTTAATAATGTGGAGACGTTGAGCCAAATCCCGTTCATAATCAGAAACGGCCATACCCAATACAGCGCCATTGGCACGGAAGGCAGCAAAGGAACCAAAGTGTTTGCCCTTGCGGGAAAAGTGAAATACGGCGGCCTGATAGAGGTGCCGATGGGCGTGACGTTGAACCATATAGTAGAAAAAATCGGAGGCGGCATCGAGGGAAGCACAAAAACCGGAGGCACAGACACCGGAAGCGTAATTACCGAAAGCGTAAAAACCGGTAGCGCAAAACTGAAAGCTGTGCAGGTAGGCGGTCCGTCCGGTGGGTGTATCCCCGCAGAGCTGTGCGATGTGCCTGTTGACTTCGATGCCCTCAGCGGATTAGGTGCCATGATGGGATCCGGCGGATTGGTGGTGCTCAACGAACACGATTGCATGGTGGATGTTGCCCGCTACTTCCTCACCTTCTCCTGCGAGCAGTCGTGCGGCAAGTGTACCTTCTGTCGAATAGGCATCAGGAGGATGCTCGATATGCTCAACAACATCACCTCCGGCAATGCAGAGATGGGCGAACTCGACAAATTGGAACAGTTGGCATTAAGCGTCAAAAAGGCCGCTCTATGCGGATTGGGAAAAACAGCGCCCAACCCGGTATTGACCACCCTCAAATACTTCCGCCAAGAGTATGAAGCACACATCCAAGGCATTTGTCCAACAGGAGTGTGCAAAGCAATGGTAAAATTCACGGTTAACGACAAATGCTCCGGCTGTACCTTATGCGCCAAAGCATGTCCTGTGGACGCCATTCCCTACACCCCATACCAAAAACACACCATTGATACAGAGAAGTGTGTGCAGTGCGGATTGTGTATAGAAAGGTGTTCGTATGAGGCAATTGAAAAAATGCCTTTAAAAGCAATACATCCTTAAAATTCGGGCACCGGTTCCACATTCCCGAATATCATTTTTTCAGATTTGTTGCTTAGATTGAAATATTATCATAAATGTGTAAAATGAGCCGAAATCTCGTCCGAAAAATGTGTTATCTAATGGCAAAATCGTCAAAGGTAACGTGCAAAAATGCTTTTGCCACATCGCCATATTCGCCCTTGTCGCTTTGTAGAATCGGTGTATTTGTATTCAAATCAAGGACGAAATAGCCCTCTTCGCCCACGAAGCCCACTCCGTGGTTGTAGGTATAGCAGGCAAAACCGCGCGTGTTTGGGTCAAGGAGGTTCTTTCCAAAACGAAATTCATGGTCGTTTATTTCAAGTTGGCACAAAATCGTGTTGATAAAATCGGGTTGAAAGCCAACCTTTTCCACCTCCATGGAGGTGGGTATAACGCCTCCAATCCACACCATTGGAATGTGGTACCGCTCAGGAACGTGAATCGGCAGGGCGTCGGGGTAGGAAAACGAGTGGTCTGAAATAAATATAACGACCGTATTCTTCCACCACGCCTGTTTCTTAGCCTCTTCAACAAAAGCGCCAATGCAGGAGTCGGTGTAATAGACTGCATTCCGATATTTATTCCCCATATCTTCGCCCTCAAAACGTCTCTCCATTGGCACGGTAAAGGGTTCGTGGCTGCTGAGGGTGAGCAACACATTGAAAAAGGGTGCATCACCGGTTCTTTGGTTCAAATCGGAGAGCATACGCGTAAACACAAATTGATCGGCTGCCCCCCAACTGCTTGCATACTCTTTTCGCGAAAAATCTTTATTGGAGATAATTTGCAGGAAGCCGCCATGTACAAGATAGGAGCGCATATTGGTAAAATTCTCATCTCCACCGTAGTAGAAAGACAAGTCATAACCGGACTCTTTCAATGTGGTTCCCAAATTTGGCAATGAGCCACTTTTGGCAGGGTGTTTCATCACGCTACTGAGGGGTTGAGACGGATAACCGCTTAATAGAGATGCAATACCCCTGTCTGTGCGGAAACTCGTGGCATATATATGTTTAAACAGGATGCCCTCTCTGCTCAGTTGGTTTAAACGAGGCGTAACGGTGCTGTCACCTCCCAAAGCGCCGATTACGTTTGCCGAAAAGCCCTCAAGAATCACGAGAATGATGTTGGGTCTCTTGATGCGTAACACAGTATCAGCTTGGGGAGGCGCGCCCCGTTCGTAAAGGGAACGAAATAGCTGCTCAGCCCTCTCTTCGGGGAAAAAAGAGTACTTCCCTTTGGCATCGTCCTGTCGTGTCAATGAGTCAAGAAAATTCCATAGTGGATTGATTGCCGCATGATTGAGAAACATATTGTCGGAAAAATAGACCCAACCTACATTCATGGTAGCCGCACTAAAACCACCTCTGATGGGCAAAAAAAGTGAGGCAGAGGCCACAAGCAGCGGGGCAAAATATCCCCACTTAGTTTGTGGAAAATTGATTATTGACTTGGAAATAAGTTTTTTATATGTGAAAAAGAGAACGAAAAAATAGAGCGCCATGATTATCATCTGTCTAAAAATCAGCGCAGTATCGATGCTGGCAAAGGCATTTTTGGGGCTACTGAGAAAAGCGAGGGGCGTAACGTCAAGGCGAAAGTTCCAGTAGGCGTACAAATCGAGGTCAATGGCAAAAAAGAGGGTGACAATGGCTATTGCCACACACGTATAGATGTTGATGATTCTCTTAGTAGTGCGTGCGGAGAGCCATATCGAAGCTGCCACTAACAGAAATGGTATCAGGCATATATAACCGCTCATGGAGAGGTCCATCGACAAACCGTGTCCCATAACGGCAAACCATTCTCCGACCGATACCCCTGCCCCAAACTGTCTTTGGTGGTAAGCCATAAAGAGCGGCTTCTGAACCACAAAAGCGGCCACAAAAAAGAGGTAGTATTTTAGAAGAAAGGTCAGTCGATGGTACATAAGCAGGGCAACAATCTTAAATTTCCGGCAACAAAAATAGACAAATTCCCGCTTAATCAATTTTTCTTCTTACATTTGAACCATCAAATTGAATAGTACCCAAATAATATCGTGAAAATCAAAATAAATAACCAAGAAATCGAAGCCGCTCAAGGCGAAATAATCATCGAAGCCGCTATTAGAAACGGCATTGAGATACCGGCGCTCTGCTATGCCCGCGGTTACCACCATCAATCGTCCTGTATGGTTTGTGTGGTAAAGAATTGTGCCACAGGAGAGATTATTCCCTCTTGCTCAACTGTAGCCTCAGAGGGGATGTGTATCGACAGTGAGGGTGATGAGGTAAAGGAACTCAGGCGTCAATCCCTCGAACTGCTGTTGAGTGACCATATTGCCATCTGCCGTCCGCCTTGCGACCTTCAAAAGTGTGCGTTACGAAAATACGCCCTTGCTTTTCGAGCCAAATGGAACCGTTACCCACGCTACTCTGCCCTCAAGGATAGCCAACCTCAGCAAATCAGGGATCATTTTTGGTTTGATGGTTCCAAGTGCATCAAGTGCGGCCTGTGCGTCTATAACAGTACCGACGGCTTCACCTTTAAAGACAGAGGCTTTGGGATGCAAATAGTGCTGCCCCCACAAAGTATAAATAATGTTGAAGAATCGCTTTGGAAACTTTGCCCCACCTGTGCCCTGTATGTGGAAAACAGCCAACTAACAACCAACATGACCAACAGCCAGCCAACAACTTGTATTGTATGAAAATTTTCACAAAAATTTTGCTTAGGTATGGAAAAATGCAGTACATTTGCAGGTGAGAGACATGGACAGTGATTGATGGAATCCTTAAACTATTGAACAATAACCTTTTAAAAAACAAAAATTATGACAAAAAAACTATTGTTTTGCTTTCTCTTTTCACTATTGGCTCTTTGTGGATGCAACAAAACCGGAGAACACTCAAAAGATGAGACGATGACAACACGGTCAATAAACTTTGACGAGGTATTGTATTATCTCCTCGATGGACAAAAGATACCTGTCCGAAAAAACGATGAGAAGTTCTACGTGATGTTCTACTCTTCCGAGGAAGACAAAATAACGTATGAACTGTCTAAAGTTGACGTACAACTAAAAAACTTGACGTCTCAGCAAAGCTTTAATTCATACTCCATTGACGTTATAGGCTCCGGTGCAGATAAATTCGTTGATTACAAGACTGCTACTATTGAAGGGAAATATGAAATGGTAAAAATAGCTTTATCACATACGCTCTATTGGGCGCCGTATTATCATTTTGTGGAGCAATTTGGGCACATCGATGAGTTAGGCATAACAAATCTGTTTAATGTTAAATTGAAGCCTCATGGAGATTTGAACCAATTAGAAATCTTTGCCAAAGAAAATTCAGTAGAGTTGATAGGCTACAATATGTTTCTGAATGGATGGTATCTATTAGCTTGTACCAATCTCTCAAAAGGAGATGCGCT
>Ga0123353_10000489_pt1 | contig 48953 bp, 49 predicted proteins | sample TergutLab28metaG_3_FD_92763 | JGI IMG/M metagenome (GOLD analysis project Ga0123353, IMG submission 92763) | Labiotermes labralis P3 segment gut microbial communities from Petit-Saut dam, French Guiana - Lab288 P3 | ecosystem: Host-associated > Arthropoda: Insects > Digestive system > Gut ... | reverse complement strand
GTCAACAATTGACAATTGATAATTGACAGTTGATAGTTGAGAATTGTTTTGCTTTAACTCTCCCTTAATGGTAATGTTTCCGCCGTCCTCTGAGTATTTTGCAGCGTTTTCTATCAGGTTCTGAATCAATGATTCCAAAAGCGCCGCATCACCGATTATATCCGCCGCACCGATTTTCTTATATAATGTAATACGCTTCGCTTCCAGTTGCGCATTACAGGACATTTGCGCGTTTTCGATAATATCGGCGATGTCAACCGGTTTCTTTTCAATGTTTCCATGACTCATGTGCGTCAAATCCGCCAATTTGGATGTCATGCCCTGTATACGACGGCTCTGACTGATGATATAGTCGATAGACTTTGTTTGTTCCGCATCGCTGATATTTCCTATTTTTAAGAGCTCGGCGTATCCCATTACAGCGGTTATTGGGGTTCTCATCTCATGGGCGAGGTCGTTTATGAAACGTTCTCTGCTCTCGCTCATTTGAGTGAGCGTGCCAACATGTTCCTGCACCTTATCTGCCATCAGGTTAAAGCTCCGCGCGAATTGCCCAACCTCGTCATTTCCGCGCACAGGGGCGCGTTTGTCATAATCTCCCTGCGCAATGGATAATGCCGCCGCGCTAAGTCTGCGAAACGGCCGGGTAAGGTTCACAAGCAGGAACAGCAATATAACTGCTAATATCAGGCTTATGATTATGCTGACCCATATAAAGACACGCATCATGTCGGCTCTATATTCCAAAAGAGAGCTTACATCCTTCATATACACCAACCGCAAGCTGTAATGCGGCTGATTGAGTTCGCTTCTAATTACGCAGAACATATAGCCGTCTTTTTCATAAAACTCCGGCGTGCCTGCAGGTACGAGAGGCAAGGACTGTGGTGTAAAGCGCGGATTGCTGTTGAACATCTCAATTCCATTGAAAAACAAAGCGAGATAGGTTCCCTGTCCTGAATAGTAATTCGCGTAAGGCACAATTATGCTGCGTAGATTATCCTTGTTAAACTCTGTATAAAGCGTTGACAAATGGACAATACGCTCGTAAACAGACTGCTCTATGATAAGATACTCTGTCTGCGCCGCGTTGGCGGCATACCCTTTGTTCAGCGCATAACTGCGTTCCAGCAAGATAAAACCAAGCACATCAAAGGCAATCAGGAATAGAATCAAAGTGATGAAAAATGCCTTTTGCCAGAACTTCATCTCGGCACCTCCAACCGGTAGCCATACTTATAAACAGTTACGATATATTCGTCTAAGCCCAGCTTTTTTCTAAGCCTTTGAATATGTACATCCACTGTCCTGGTTTCGCCCATGTAATCATAGCCCCACACCAATTCGAGCAGCTTATCCCTTGACAGCGCAAGGTTTCTGTTGTCAATCATAACACAGAGTAAATCAAACTCCTTTGATGTAAGCTCTACCCTTTGTCCGTTGTAAAATGCAATATGCTCATCCAAGCGCACCTCGATATTCTCCAACCGAAAAACGCCCGTGTCTTTTTTACAGCGCCGGAGTACGGTTTCAATCCGCGTTATAAGCTCGATGGCGGCAAAGGGTTTTACTATATAATCATCAGCGCCGAGTTTTAAGCCGGTTACTTTATCTTCTATGCGGTCTTTCGCTGTTAGAAAAATTACAGGGATGCTTAAAGTCCGGATGCTCTGCATGATCGCAAAGCCGTCCTGACCGGGCAGCATCACATCAAGAATGATGATGTCAGGGCGGTTGTCCTGAATCCGGGTTTTTACCTTGTCGCCGCTATATAAGACCTCTGCCGTATGTCCGGCCAATTTTAACTGCAACTCTATCAAGTCCGCGATAGCGGCTTCATCTTCTACGATCAAGATCTTTGCCATACCTGCATTCCCCTCTAATGGTTACAAAATTGCTTCTATTATATCATATTTTCGTTGACGAAAATATGATATACGATCTAGTCAGATATAATATGCCGTCTACGGCATTTATATCATAAGCACAAATATAATCTCAAACGCAACATAGAAAATTAACAATGCTCACAAACAAAAAAGTTAAAGTCTGGGGGCCCGGGGGCTTGTCCCCGCATTACCCGGCAGGGCATCTACCCACTGTTCGCCGCTGACGGCGAATGGTATAAATCTTTTATGCATAATAGCTGTTATGCGGCTATTATACCATATTGCTGTAAAAAGTTGTTGCAGAGTTGTAAATTTAAACACCTTGTAAAATAATTAAAAAGCATGTATAATAAATGAGTTACATATTACTTTAGATACCGGAGTGATAATTAATGATTAAGTTTTTGAACACACCTAAAAACCGCGTTGTTCTGGTTACTATATTATCAGTTGTTGCTATATTTGCCCTTCTGCATTTAACTATTTATCAGATGACACATTATGTGCTTGAAACTCAAGTGATAAATACCGTTCAAGGGATAGCTGTCGCGGCGGCGCAGGCAATTGAGAATGACCTTGACCGTTATTTAGAGTTTATTGAATCAAGGGACATAGATTCAGTATATTACATCGAGATTAACAAATATTTTGCTGATATTAAAAAATCAGGCGATTTGTCTCATGTTTATACACTCAGGTTAAGAGATGACGGAACATATGAATTCATATTAGACGGTGAGCCTGTCGGCTCTGAAGAATGGTCGGCTCCGGGAGATGAAGATTCTTGGGACATCGGCAAAGAGCAGATTTATACGGGACCTTCAATGCTCTCATTTGGTTTTGTAGATCATAGTGAGTGGGGCGATCTTATAGTAGCGTATGCTCCTATAGGTAATCCCGCCGGAGAAATTGTAAGTATATTGGGGGTAGATATCAGCAGCGAATATATGCATTCACATCTTAATTACATTCAGCTCACACTATTTATACTTTATGCAATTTTACTGATTGTTGTTTGGATTTCGGCAAACCATTATTCAAAGATATTAACACAGACGCATGACCGTCTTATGCTAATGTTGGACACATCACCGTTGTGTGCCCAGATATGGGCTAAAGATCCCAATACGACCATCTATAATGAGGAGGGCATTAAGCTATACGGTTTCAAGACGATAGACTGCAACGAGGCGGGCGTCAGACTATACGGTTTCAAGGACAAAGCGGAGTATATAAAAAAGTTCTTGGCTGAATGTTCACCCGAATTCCAACCCGATGGGCAGCGTTCCGATGAAAAGGCTGTAAAGCTTGTATATCAGGCATTCGATGATGGTTATTCCTTTTTTGAGTGGACGCACCGGATACCTGACAGCGATGAGCTTTTTCCCGCGGAAGTAACGCTTGTACGCGCAAAATACAAGGGCGACGATGTTGTTATAGGGTATACGCGCGATTTGCGCGAGCATTATAAAATGATGGATGCTATCGAATACCGCGACCATCTGCTTGAAACGGTAAATCAGGCGGCTGTTTCACTGTTAAACGCTGATGTGGATTTCTTTGAAAATGCATTGCAGCAGAGCATGAGTATTATAGCCGAAGCCGCAAAGATTGACTGCGTATATCTTTGGAAGAATGAAACGATCAATGGAGAACTCTATTGTTTTCAAATATTTGAATGGTCTCCGCAAAGAACTATGTTTTCGAACGGTAAGCCGTATAGTTATAACGACGTTGTGCCCGGATGGGAAGAGATCCTGTCAACCAGAAAATACGTAAACAGCTTGGTTCGTAATATGTCACAGGAAGAACAGGATCATTTGACTCCTAGCGGGATCCTTTCAATTCTGGTTGTGCCGATATTTATAGAAGATCAGTTTTGGGGCTTTGTTGGTTTTGATGATTGTCATAGAGAGAGGATATTCACACCGGAAGAGGAATCGAGTTTACAATCCGCAAGTTTAATAATCGCCAACTCTTTTATTCGCAATGAAATGATTTTGGACATACGCGAGTCATCCGATCAGTTAAAACGGCAAGATGCTCTGCTGCAAGCCGTTAACGAAGCGGCAGTGCTGTTGTTGACGACAAAGGAAAACGAAGATATTGAAATGCCGCTCATGACAAGTATGGAGCTTGTAGCCCGTTCCATAAACATCGACCGTGTACATATCTGGCGCAAAGAAATAATCGACGGCGAGCTACAGTTTATCCACACCTATCAATGGTGCAGTGAAATCGGAAAACGTAAAAAAGTGGCTCCCATGGGCCATATGATCCCATACGCAAAAATAAGCGAATGGGCGATCAAATTTATGCGCAATGAATATGTTGGCGGGCCGTTTTCAAAGCTGTCGCCGGATGAGCAGGCGTATTTCAGCGTTTTTGACGTAAAGTCAGTCGCTCTCATCCCGTTGTTTTTGGATGATGAGTTTTGGGGATTATTCAGCATAGACGACTGCAAAGATGAGCGTGACTTTACGGAAGACGAGATCGCAATTCTACGGTCGGTAAGCCTTATGATGGCAAGTACGATAAACCGTTATGCTTTGATTGAAAAACGAACACGCGAAGCTGAGCGCAAAGTCGCGGCTGATTTTCAGTATGTAAGAGAACAGGGCGACGCATTAACTAGAATCACAACGTCACAAGCAATATCTAACGGAGATATGAAAGCTTCTGCCGATCTCATTGCAAAAGAGGGTTGCAGCATTTTACGCACCAGTCTTATCGGAATATGGAAACTTAAAGATGAAGATACTCTTGAGTGTATTTCCTGCTATAACGTTGCTACCGAAGAATACATAGAACAGGACGATTACGACTTGTCGCTCCGCCCGAAATATGCCGAGCTGATCAAATCTGAAAGACTTATCATCATCAGCAACAGAGACGAACGCAACCTGATCTTCGATACTTTCCCTGACACAGCAGGCGAAATTATGTGCGCCTCTCTTGACGCTCCCATACGCGTTGACGGCAGATTGTTCGGAGTTGTTTGCGTTGAGCAGTATGACTGCGAGGAGTTCGACGGCAGACGCAGATGGAGGACGGGAGAACGCAGTTTCACCTCTTCCCTGGCCGACCTGATGGCGCTTGCAGTCTCCGGCGCCGAACGGCGCAAGGCGCGAGACGAGGCGCGGGCGGCTAGTCAGGCCAAGAGCGACTTCCTAGCCAATATGAGCCACGAGATACGGACCCCAATGAATGTAATCGTGGGATTGACGGAATTACTGTTAGAGGAAGATACCCCCATCGGCAACGAAAAAGAATATCTGCAAAAGATTAATACAGCCGGCGTAACTCTAACGGGGCTTATCAACGATGTGTTGGATATTTCAAAAATTGAGTCGGGAAAATTCACATTAACAAACACACAGTACGAACTGGCAAGTCTGTTAAATGATATCATCACTCTCAGCATTGTCCGTATTGACGAAAAGCCCATCACCTTTATTTTGGATATCGGCTATGATTTATCCGCATATCTCTACGGCGATGACCTGCGTGTGAAGCAAATCTTAATCAACCTGCTAAGCAACGCTTTAAAATACACGCGGATGGGAACCGTTACGCTAAGCGTCAGCTGCGCGCGCGAGGGTGAAAATGATATGAGATTATCTTTCTCCGTCAGTGACACCGGAATTGGTATGCGCAAAGAAGATTTAAATAAACTATTTACCGATTATAATCAGGTGGATACTCATGCTAACCGCATGATCGAGGGAACCGGACTGGGGCTGTCAATTGCCAAAGGGCTTACCGAGCTTATGGGCGGGAGCATTTCGGTGGAGAGTGAGTACGGTAAGGGTTCTGTTTTTAGTTTCAATATCCGGCAGGGCTTTGTCAGCGATGAGCTTATCGACACGGAAACCGTAAAAGCTCTGCGCTACTTCCGTTACGAGTACAAAAAGCAAAACGCCGTGAGAAAGCTTGAGCGCCCTGATCTAAGTTGGGCGAAAGTTCTGGTTGTGGACGATTCGCCTACTAATCTTGACGTTGCAAAGGGTGTGCTGGGCAAATATAAAATGAAAGTGGACTGCGTAACAAACGGTCTGGATTCTATTGACCTGATAAAATCGGGTCAGCCGATTTACGATGCTATTTTCATGGATCACATGATGCCGGGTATGGACGGTATCGAAGCGGCCCAATTGATCCGTGCCCTTGACACGGAATACTCTAAAACAATACCCATAATCGCCCTGACGGCCAATGCTGTTGCGGGTAACGAGCAAATGTTTTTAGACGAAGGTTTTCAAGCGTTTGTATCCAAGCCTATCAATGTAAAAAAACTGGACTCTGTCGTCCGGCAATGGATAACAAAGGACGAAACTGTAGTGAACGTACCCGAGGGTACGGGGGATGGGATCCCACGTAACGGGCACCTGCCCGACATACCGGGTGTGAACGCTAAATTGGGATTATCCCTATATGAAGGCGATATGGAGCTGTACGTGGATATCCTCACTTCCTACGCCGAAAATACGCCGGCAGAAATTGACAAGCTACGCGATGTATCTAAAGAGACATTACCGACTTATGCCATAGATATACATACCATGAAAGGCGTCAGTTCCAGTATTGGAGCGAAAGATCTGACAGAGAGAGCTAAGAGAATGGAGAAAATGGCCAAATCAGGCGATCTGGCCGGGATTTTGGATTTGAACGAACAATTTATCAAAGACGCGGACACCCTTGTGGCAAACATACAGGCATGGCTGGCGAAGAACACGTAACGAAATCCCCCTGTCACTGCGATGACATCCCCCTTTAGCAAGGGGGACAAGACCCGCCCCCCTTGTTAAAGGGGGGAAGACGTCCGCAGGGCGTCAGGGGGATTTTTACGGGCGGGGTTTAACCCCGCCCATTGTTTTTACACAAATTCCTTGAGTTTCGCTAAAAGCTGATTTACACGAAGCGGTTTCATAAGTAACCCGGCCGCTCCCACTTCGACCGCTTTATCCACGTATTCTCTCGCGGAGTTGGCGGTTATGAAAATAATCGGGGCTTTTTGTCCGCTGTTCTTGATCCTTCGGGCAAGCTCATATCCGTCCATTTCGGGCATTTCGATATCCAACAGAAATATATCAGGCCGGCTGGATTGCAGATAATCAAGCGCATCGGCGCACGAGGTAGTAGTGTGCAAATCATATGGGGCATCTTTTAAGAGCTTTTTCATTGTATTCAGGAACATTACCGCATTATCAACCGCCAGTATAAGTGGTTGATTTCGATTGTAAATTTGCGCTGTGGCGGGACGCGGACGCGGCTGGGCGCTTACTCTGCTGCTGTGTGCCGCCATCTGTATGTCAATAGACAAAGCGGAGACAGTCTGAATGAATTGCTCAACGAATGATTCGACCTCATCATGGTCTACACCTTTGATACTCGCGCTTTTAAGTACATTAATCCGCTTATCGCATTCCTTTGCCATTTTGTCAGCATAAAGTTGTTTTAATACAACACAAACTTCCGTAAGCGTTCTAGAAAGCGCAATGTAATCCTTGTCATCTGTGGCATCCCGCATCTTGTCCGCTTGGGCGGGAAAGCGGTCGATAAACGTGTTAAGGGTTAGTACATAGCCGTTAAATTGCACGTCGGTCATATCAGTGACTCTTCCGGCAAGATTTAATTCCGGGATTCTAAGCAGGCTTTCTTTACTGATCATTGAGAGGCACTCCTTATCATAATTTTATTGTAATATTCCATCCCTCACTGGTGGCTCGGAGGCAGTGCTCCCGCCTTGCCCGGCAGGGCACCTGTCTTGTTTTTCATATCATCTCTAAGTTGGAACTGCATAATTAAATCTTCCAAAACGGCTGACTGGCTGCTCATCTCTTCCGAAGCGGCGGCGCTCTCTTCGGCGGTTGCACTGTTTTGCTGGACAACCAGCGCTACCTGTTCAACGCCGCGATTGATCTCCGAGATGCCCCTGTATTGTTCTTCGGATGAAACGGCTATCTCATTGACAATTTGGGTGCTTTCATTGATACCGGATACGATTTCTTCCAGACTCGCGGCTGTCTCGTTGGCGATGCGGGCGCCCAGCTCGGCTTTCTCCACTGAGTTTTGAATCAGTCCGCCTGTTTCTTTGGCGGCTTCCGCACTCTTGCTGGCAAGGTTTCTCACCTCTTCGGCGACGACGGCAAAGCCTTTGCCGTGCTGTCCGGCTCTTGCCGCTTCGACGGCTGCGTTGAGCGCGAGGATATTGGTCTGGAACGCGATGTTATCAATGACGCTTATAACCTTGCTTATGCTTTGGCCGGCTTGGTTAATCTCTTTTACGGCGTCCATCATTTCGGCCATCTGTTTGCTGCCCTTTTCGGCGTTTTGCATGATGGCGCTGGCGAGATTGGCGGCGCGGTCTGCCATATTGGCATTATCTTTAGTCTTTTGCGCTATCACTGTCATGGAAGTGGATAACTGTTCAACTGCGGCGGCCTGCTCGGTTGAACCCTGAGCTAGCATCTGCGCACCGTCCGCAATCTGCTTAGAGCCGTCAGCTACCTGAACACCGGCAGTGGCGACTTGATTCAGCACGTTCAATGTTTCTTCAAGCACAAGTTCGATCGACATGTTTATTACGTCTTTTTCCGAGCGGATATTAACTTTAGATGTATAATCACCCTCGGCGATACGCGCTAATATATACGCCTGCTGCTTAAAACTCTCCAGCATTTTGGAAAAAGATCGTTCCAGCTTTGTGATCTCGTTCTTAGTCGGTTCGGTACTCGAATCCAAATCGTCTATTTCTATATCGCCGATCGCTATTGCCTCGGCAGCTAAAGTAATTTTGGGCAATTTTCTTATTTGTAAATGCACGATAAAGAATACGATTAATCCGACACCCACAAGAATAACAGCTCCGACGATGATAATGGCACGCAGAACGAGTAAGGCGGCGGCCTGCTCGGTTTTTCGGGGAACTACGGCACCGATCACATTACGACTGCCGCCGATTTCCACACTAACATAATTCATAATAACGTCGGCTTTCAGCGTCTCCGAGTAGCTTCTGCTGTTAAATGAACCGCCGTTTCTAAGGAGTTCGTCGATTTGCGAGCTGTATTGATCCAGCCATGTGGTGTTGTAGTGTGACATGATAAGGTCGCGGTTCGGGTGCGTGGCGAATAAACCGTTAGATGCAACTACAAACAAATAGCCGTCTTCGAGGATCGAGATGTCATTCATCGCCGATATAAACTTATCCAGCGAGAAGTTCGCGCCGAGAACGCCCGCCACCCTGCCTTCCCTGATAATGGGGAAGGAATAGGTAATTATAAGCGCTTCCCTACCGTTATAGCTTTTGTAATAAGGGTTAGTCATATAGGGTTTTCCGGAATCTTTCGCAGTCTGATAGAAATAACCGATCACAGGGTCATCATAACCGGCAAGAGCTTCTATGGAGATACTCCCCGCCTCTCTGTAAAGAACAGGTACAAAACGTCCCGTCGCGTCATGGAAATCTTTTCCGGCAAACGCGCTGTCTCTTCCGTCAAAGGCATCCGGCTCCCAGCATGTCCACATACTGAGGATCTTATCTTCTGTCAGCAGCGCGTCGGTAAGTAATTGAACAACATAACCGCGCGGGTCTCTTTGAGCAAACTCGGAAGCCGTGGAACCGGAGACGACAGGCGCCAATGCGTGAACTATACTCATGACATCTGCGGGAAGCGCCAAGAATTCCTCTTTTGCGATCTCTATGTCCGCGCTGATAAGCTGGCTTGTCAGGTCGGAGGCCATATTCGAGGACTGCATACCGACGATCGTTGCCATGACGGTAATTCCTACAATCAGCGCGATTAGCAGGGGTATTAAAATGGCTGTTTTTATACTTTTTCTTTTCATCAGAATTCCTCCCAAACATTATAGCCGATTAATCCAGATAGCTTATTAATGCATATTAACGCAATTATAGCACATATCTATTTATCATGCAATATGTATTGCACTATTTTATCTGAATTTTTGCAGAACACTCCCCGCAGGGGCGACAAAGAAACCGCCCGCTAGGACGATTCACTGACGGGCGATTATTAACTATGCCTGTATTTCTAGAATCGCAATGCAATATCTGGGTAGAACAAGCGAATAACCGCTATTCTACTATAAGCGCATATGCCGAGATCTTGTGTATTCTCCACGCGACCAGCATTGACACGAGATACGCTAACACGGTCAACGCAACACAGGTTAGCGCCGCCCAACCAAGCTGAACTGGGAAGTCTGCCCTCACAATCCCCATGCCCCTCATTACCGCGACAAAGAACGGGTTCATGCCCAAAGCGCCGCCTATGCCGCCCAGAGCCACAGCTGCCGCGATAACCGGCATATATGCCAGTGCGATTTGATTCATGATTTGCACTGTCGTGAACCCTATTGCTCTCTGTATACCAATCTCGCGTTTTCTGCGCAGTATCGACGCCTTGATGACCAAATACAGTACCAATATAACCACAACCGCCGTAATCGCCAGCAACCCGGCGGCAACCGCCGCAAATATGCTGCCGAACATCCCGAACTGCGCTTCGACCTGATCTTTTACAACTTGAGCGCTGCTGAACATACCTTCCATATCAGCCGTAACATTCTCAACGAAATCTGTCGCATCAACGCCTTCCTCCAAGTAAACATAAATCCACTCGAACTCAAAACCGGGCCACAAGGGAATCAGTCCGTCATAAGTCATCAGCAGCAGGTTTCCGTCGTTATTAACCGTCTGTATAAGCCCGGTTATTATATAATCACTCTCATTCCCGCCCGCTTGCAATGTAACGGTATCTCCGATTTTCTTATTTGCCTGTCTTAAAAAAGGATCGCCCGCTGTGATCTCGTTGTTATGCTTGGGATAGCGCCCCTCAACCAGCATACTTCCCTCATATTGCGAAAAATCCCTGCTGATTGATGCGTGTACGCCGAAATCCCCCACCGTAACAAATACGTCGCCGTCTCCAAACGCCTTACGAACGTCCGGACGCTCTGACAAACGGGCTGCCAAGTCATCTGTTTCACTGCTATTTGTTGACACGAAGACGGCATCGGGGACTTCTCCGACCAACATAGTTGCGAACCGAAAGGTATCCACGCCGATGCCGATATACGAGGAGACGCCTATAACCGATGCAACCGTTACCGCCATAACAATTGCCGCGATCATAGCGTTTTGACCTTTGCTTTTTGCAAGTTGCTTCATCGCCAACAGAAATATCAACGCGCCGTGAGATTTATCGAACGGTACGCTGTTTTTCTTGAAGTTATGCGTCAAAATGCCGCCGCGCAAAGCAATTAACGGGTGCAGCTTGCTGATGCGCCTTGCAGCAAGCCATGAGACAAGCACGACCATTGCGATCGTAAAAATCAGGGCAACCGCGGAATACGCCGCGTTAAACCCGAGGTTCCAGATCATAGCCGACTGTTCTTCCAATATTCCCGTTATTACAGGCATAATAATCGCAGCCGCTATAATCCCCAGCACTCCTCCGACAACCGCCAACCCGCCAAATTGTAAGAGTATAGATGAAATGATTTGCCTGCTCTTAAATCCGGCGGATTTCAGTACGCCTATGTTGGTCATACTCTCCTCTATATTGTTAGCGATGCCGAAGCGCATGACAATCAGGCTGACGACCAGCAGAATAAACGCGAACGCCGTCACGATGATGGCAATAATCGTTGACATAAATGTCCGCGCCATCTTTGCCCTGTCATATGTTCTGGACCGCAAAAATGAGTCGGACATACTCACATCACCCAAAGAGAGAGCATACTGGGTGACTATCTCCCTGTACTCCGCTTGGATTGTTAAAGCAGAATCAGGGTCAATCAGCCGCAGCGCGATATAAACAGCTTTGTGTTGGTAGAGATCCTCTTCTATCAGCATAAAACATGTATCGGAGAGGTACACACGAACAAAGCTGCTCATCGTATCACCTAATAATACATCCTCGGTGAATCCCGCGATGGTAAACGCTATATCTTCGCCGGATAAAGTAATAATAAACTCATCGCCCAGATTATAACCGCCTGCGGCTTTCAGCACGTATGGCACATAAATAGAATTATCGCCGAGCGGGAGATAATCACCGATCAAAGTCAGCGGATTCATCGTTTGCGATTGCTCGACTTTTGAAAACACAACACTCCCGTTTGTTTTTACATTGTTAAATGTAAGGTCAACAGAGGCGGCGACAGCATCAAACCGCTCCATCTCAGCTATTTGCGGATTATCTCTCAGCCATGTGAATTGCTCGTCCGTTGTAATGTTCTCGGATTGTACAATCATCAAATGCGGCGTGTGCAGCTCTTCCGCGCGTTTGTCAAAATAGTCTTCAACGTCAAAGTACAACACTAGTCCTATATTCAGAAACATCGCCGCAATCAGCACGAATATTAGTAAACTAACCGCCTGGCTTTTATTCTTCCGCAAATTCGCGGTTGCTAACATAAATATATTTCTCATAAAACATACCCCTTAATTGATAATTGTCAATTGTTTATTATCAATTGACGTCACCAGCCCATCTCCCCCAAAAACGCGTTCAGCTTCTCATGCCGCGTCATATCGCCGCTGACATATTTGCCTAAATCACACTCGCCGCGTATCACGCCATCCTGTAGATATAATATACGGTTGCCGCGCCGCGCCGAACGCAGGTCATGCGTAACCATAACAACACTCTGCCCTTGTTCATTTACCTCAGTCAGCGCGTCAAGGACGGCATTTCCGTAAGTGGAGTTGAGAGCGCCTGTCGGCTCGTCGGCAAAGACTATTTGAGGGTTGTTGATAAGCGCGCGGGCAATGCCGGCACGCTGAGCCTCGCCGCCGGAGACCTGTGACGGAAATTTACGCCACATTACCTCGTCTAAGTTCAGTCGCTCTAAAAGCTGTTTTGCCCTATTTACAACGTCTTTGCGGTTCTTGCTGACCAGCAGCCCGCAAGCCAGTATGTTATCAAGAATACTCATGTTATCCAGCAGATACATCTGCTGGAACACAAAGCCGCAGTTATCGCGCCTGAAAACCGCCAGTTTATCGTTAGTCAGCTTGGATATTTCGCGCCCGGAGAAACTGATAGAGCCGAGCGTAGGTTTATCCATACCCGAGAGCGCATACAGCAGCGTAGACTTCCCCGCGCCAGACGGCCCCATAATAACGGTAAAATCGCCGTTATAGATTGCCATGTCAAGATTTTTCAATACATGCTGTTGATTGCCGCCGCTGGAAAAAGACTTGCTTAGTTTCTGCGTGGATAGGATAGCGTTAGCCATGATATTCTCCCCCTCATTCTTGGTTTATGACCTCATTATAGATGAACAATCCTTAACAGTCTTGAACCAAATCCTTAACAATTCTTAAATATTAAAAGAACCTGCCATCGATTTACATCGATAACAGGATTTTAACTGCAAACTCTTTTCTATTCTGTTCGCACTGAATATCCCCGTCCATTTTACCCATAAGGTACTTTGCGATATACAACCCCAGTCCTGCGCCGCTTTGTTTATCAGCGTTGCCCCCTCGGTAATACTTTTCAAAAATAAGCGGTAACTCATCCTGCTTAACGCCCGGCCCTGTATCTATCACCTCAATAGCCAAATGCTGCCCCTCGAAATATGAGGTTATCTTAATATCCGTTCCTGCGTATTTATACGAGTTGCTTATAATATTGTCGAGGACTTGCTGTAACCGCATCCTATCAACCGATATAACGCACTCGGGAATGTCTATCTCTTTGACTTTGCGGTCATAGTCCGCGCTTTGGATCATCTCGTATAAAACGGTACTGGGATGTTCCGTCGGCGCAACTTTCAACTGCTCCAGCTCTTCTAGCGCCGCATGGAACATATTGGTGATCAAGAGGTCGATCTGATCTGCCTTACTCATGATGACCAGAAGCTGCTCAATATTATCGGGCGATTTAGCAAGCATAAGTTCTACAACCGCCTTGATGGACGCGATAGGGGTCTTAATGTCATGGCTGAGTGACGCCACAAGTTCCCGCTTGCTCTGATTGGCGTTTCGCTCATTTTCCCGCGCTCTTTTAAGCTCCACCCGCATTAGGTCAAAACTCTCTGTAAACGCGCCGAACGCGCCGCGCCTGTCCATCGCAAGCGGCACATCCAGATTGCCTGCCGCCACATTTTGTGCGAAATATTGTAGCTTTCTAAAAGGCGATAATACGCCGCGCTCGCAATACCAAATCAACCACACGCCCGCGGCAGTGTATATGCTCAATATAAAATACAAGTATATCAGCGCCATCCTGTTCCGGTCGCGCCTTGCCGCGTCCATACCGCTGTAAACTCGCTCCAGTTCTTCTGTCAGCATCCGCGCCGCCTCCGCGCCATCGTCGGCTTGCAGGACTGTCATCACGGCGTCGTTGAGCGCTACCGTGTCCGGCGGTAGGTAGGCGTCACGGAAAGTAAGAAAAAGTCCGCCGAACCCTAAAGCAGACACACATAACCATATGACCAACGCTCTTTTCATCCGTTACTCCCCATTGTCAATTGTACATTATCAATTGTTAATTGAAAATATAGCCCGTTCCCCACGCCGTTTTGATATATTGCGGGCGATTGGGGTTTTCCTCGATTTTTTCACGCAGACGACGGATATGGACATTTAGTGTATTATCACCGGTGATAGCATCCTCCCACACGTTTTGAAATATCTCGTCCTTGGAAACGACACGACCCCTGTTTTTTATAAGATACGCTAAAAGTTTGTATTCCATAGTTTTAAGCTGTATCTCCCTGCCGTCTATCGTAACGCGGCTCTGCTTAAAATCAACGCCCAGCCGTCCCGCATTATAGCTATTATCACTTGCCGTGTTTCCGAAACGTTTAAGCACGGCCTTGACCTTTGCAAGCAGAACGGAGAGTGAATAAGGCTTTTGGATATAATCGTCGCCCCCAATATTTAGCGCTAGAAGCATGTCCGCGTCGCTATTTCGCGCGCTGATAAATAGAATGGGTATATTTATAGTCTCACGTAATTTCTTGCATAGGTCAAAGCCGGACGAACTGCCGAGATTGATATCCAATAAGATTAGACGCGTTTCGTTTTCGCGGAAAAAATCCATACAGGCATTCGCGTCCGATGCCCAAAAACTCCTTACCCCGAACATGTTAAAGTATTCGCAGGTGCTCTGCGACAGGGCAACTTCATCATCAACAATAAGGCAATCATACTTCATTGAGTGTATCCTCTTCATCGTAGTCAAGTATCTCAGCCTCAAGCGTGAGTTGACCGCTTGTTTCGCTGAGCTCCTCCACCGTCCTCAGCGTCCTGTTGATCGCCCTTGTCCGCCTGCCGACTAATTCCTCTAAGGTTTTGTCCGCCGTCTGTATCTGCTTATGCGCTCTGTCGAGCATATCGCCGAATTTGATAAACTCCGACTTCACTGCCCGAAGCGTGTCCCAGACCTCCTGCGACCGCTGTTCAATAGCAAGCGTCTTAAAGCCCATCTGCAGCGAGCCTAAAAACGCCGACAGCGTCGTCGCGCCGACCGCCGTGACCTTGTACTTATCGCGCAGTTCCTCAAAAAGCGCGGCGTTTTGGACAACCTCGGCGTACAGACCTTCAGTCGGCAAAAACATCAGCGCGAAGTCCGTGGTCTTCGGCGGCACAATATACTTATCGTAAATGTCCTTAGCAAACGCGCGTATCTTCTGTGCCAGAGATTTTCTCGCCTCGTCGATAGCCTGCTTGTCCTCCGCGTCGAGCAGGCGGTTATAGTCCTCAATCGGAAACTTCGAGTCGATTGGCAGCAGCAGCGGTGTATCGCCGCTGCCGGGCAGTTTGACGGCAAACTCTACCCGCTTGTTGCTGCTGATTTCGACGTTTAGCACATACTGACTAGGGGCGAGAATATCCGAGAGCAATTTCTCAAGCCGCACCTCGCCATAAGCCCCGCGATCTTTGACGTTAGTGAGCGCGTTTTTCAGGCTTTTGGTATCGGCGGCGAGAGCTTTCATCTCGCCAAGTCCCTGCGAAACGCTGTCAAGCTGTTTGCTGACCAGCTCAAACGATTGTGCCAGCCGCGTTTCAAGTGTCTTTTGCAGTTTCTCGTCCACAACACCTTGCATCTGCTCTAACCGCTTATCGTTACTCTCTTGCAGAGATTTCATTCTACTCTCAAGCGTGGCGTTCAGCTTTTCTATATTTTCGGCGTTGCCGCGCTGTATAGATAAGAGCCGCGAATCCACTTGCTCCCCGAATTGTCGCAGTTGTTTGTTCAATTCCTCGCGGTTAGCTTTAAGCGTTGTCTGAACGCTCTCTTGTATCACGCCGAACCGCTGGAATTGCTCGGTTGCACCGGCGCTTATTTGCTTTGCGACGCTGTCGCGCATTTTTTCATCATTCGATTTGTTTCTGATGACAAGTATAAGTATGGTGACGAGTAAAAGCAAAGCGATAGTGATAATGTTTAGAATTATTTGAATGTCCATTGTTAATTTTCCCCCAATCTTCCCAATACTGCATAAACGGCTCAAGAAACCTATTTCTACCGTTCACTCGCTCGTCTCTATTTCAAGAATTATACTCGCCGCGTCAATTACAAACTGAATATCCTTTTCACCAAGTTTAGCCTTGTAATATTGCTTGTACACATTAACCGCGTTCATGCTTTCGAGTAATTCTGTTGCTTTTGCATGGGCTATCTCGATAATGCTTTTATAGCCGCCTTCATATATGGTTGTTGCGGCGGCCGGTCCTATACCGTTAATTCTAACAAGATTGCACAAGCTGCTTAATTCCTGCAGTTCGCCCACCGCAATACCCATGTCACGACTTGCTGTGGATATGTTGTCGGGATTGATTGTGATATCAAATACATCCTTTGATGTCTTTAGGTTCTTACCCAACAGGATAGTAACTGTATCGGCAGAAATTCCGGGGAAATCAGAGATCGGCACCGGTTTCTGCTCTAAACTTCCCATTTCTCTTCTCAAAATGGTTAGATAGTTTTCAGGTACTCCTGTCTTTTCGGCAAATACGGAAAGCCGACTAGCCGAAGATATATTAATTTTAAGTTCAGCCAAATTATGAATACCAATGTTCGCCATGCTACGGAAATTTTCTTCGAGATTTTCTAATAATACTCTCCGACCCGGTAACAAATTTTGCTTTTTTAGCATTCCCATATATCGGAGGATTGGTATTCGTTTTAAATCAACATTGTACCCCATGCGGATTAACCTCCTATTTTCCCTCAATCTCCCGTCTTATCCTCTCCATCAAATCATTATAATACCGCAGATTATGCCCGACCGCCAGCCGCATCGCCAGCATCTCACCCGCCGCGAACAAATGCCTGAGATACGCGCGGGTATAATTCCGGCACAGTTCACAACCGCAGTTTTCGTCAACGGTACGGTCATCACGCTGATACTGCGCGTTTTTGATGTTTATAACGCCCGTGCTTGTATACAGCTTTCCGTGACGCGCGTTTCGCGCGGGCAGCACGCAGTCGAAAAAGTCAATGCCGCGCTTTACGGCCTCGATAATATTCTCCGGCGTACCTACGCCCATGAGATACCTAGGCTTGTCCGCCGGCATATGCGGCTCGACCGTCTCGATGATTTGATACATCTCCTCCGCCGTCTCACCTACCGCAAGCCCGCCTATGGCATAGCCCGGCAGGTCGAGTTCAGCTATTTCGCGCATATGGTTAACGCGTATGTCCCCGTAAATGCCGCCCTGATTGATACCCCACAGGTGCGGGGCAGGTGCCCTGCCGGGCAATGCCGGGAGCCTCCCCCCGAGCCCCCCTGTATGGTGTGACGACCCCAACGCATCGGCACAGCGTTTCAGCCAGCGCGTCGTGCGGTCGGCGGACGCCTTGACATATTCGCGCGGCGCCGGATTCTCCACGCACTCGTCGAATGCCATGATAATATCGGCGCCGAGCGATTTTTGAATATTTATAGAATCCTCCGGGCGCATGAAAATCTTACGCCCATCTATATGCGAGCTGAACGCCACCCCATCCTCGGTGATCTTCCTTAATTTCGACAGCGAAAAGACCTGGAACCCGCCGCTGTCAGTCAATATGGGCTTGTCCCAGTTCATAAAGCCGTGCAGCCCGCCCAGCTCGCTGACAACATCTTCGCCCGGGCGCAGATGCAGGTGGTATGTGTTACAAAGCGCGACCTGACAGCCCGCGTTCTCTAAATCTCGCGCGGACAGTCCGCCCTTTATCGCCGCCTGAGTGGCGACGTTCATAAACACGGGCGTTTGAATGTCACCGTGCGGGGTGTGATATACTCCGCGCCGTCCGTGTTTGGTTGATTTTAACAGCTTAAACATGTGACTAATTTACCTGCTTAATCGAGGATAAAAACAAATCGACTGCATCTTTTGTGTCATCTGAATAAACAGTAAGTAATAAAATTATTGTATCAACAAATCTGTGGACATAACCGTCTTGATATATTACTTCCGTTGAATCATTATTGACATAAGATGTACGCATTACTGTATATTCTTTTCCGGCAATGGTTACTTTTTCGTAATTGTCAGGAAAAGCATGAACCCTTTCTTGGGACTCTGATAGCTGCTCTTTAACTACATCCAAATAATCTTCAGACGTATCATCTTGTCCGGATACGTCTATATACGTTAATATGATGACTGCTTCATTATCGTCGGCAGTCAATAAAAAATCAGTTTTATGTCTCTCTGGATCCTGACTATTAAGGACTTGCGCCTGAAACTCCGGCGGCAGCTCGAATGTAATGTCTGACCAAGTATTTGTAAAAATATTGCCTTCCCATTTACCTGCCGCAAGAGGGCTGAACAGACCGCAGGAGGTTAGAAAAACGCCGCATATTATTACTGAAAGTATTATCGGATATATGCGAAATTTATTTTTCAATCTCATCATCTCCTGTGACTCTTATAGGAATAGAGCCATTCTCTGTTTCAAATCTTTTAATTTCTTGCTTTAATAAAATCTCTATCTCTTTATTTAAAGAACGTCCATTTTCTTTAGCTATATATTTAGCTTTTTCCCTCACAATGTCGTCTAACCTCAATGGATACGGGTTTGCACGATCTGCCATAATATCAACTCCTTCTATAGTTATCAATATTACATCAAATAGATATCACAATCAAGTATTCATAGGGATATCATATGGATATTGACAAACAATTGCAAGTGTGATATTATATGGATATCACAATAATTTGAAAGGGTGGTATTTATGCAATATTCAATCATGGAAGCCTTGTTTGAAGGCAAAATCATACCTTGGGAACGGCAGAACTCTTACAGCTCAGAACGTTTAGCGCTTGAGGATAAAATCGAAAGTGAAAAACGGTATTTCACGAAGAAAATGTCATCTGATGACTGCGAAAGGTTTCAGACATTGGAAGATCTTTATCTTGAAGCGACATTTGACGAGCAAGTCGGCATATACTCCCACGGATTTACTTTGGGGGCATTGCTGATGATGGAAATCATGGCAAAAGGCGATGAGCTAAAAAACAAGTAACATTTTTTAGTTTTTAAGCGTATAATCTAGTAAGAGGGGGTGGGGCCTATGTTTTGCCGTCGCGGCAGATTTTTCGGCTTTATAGTCATCGCCTTCGGTGCCGGGTTGGTAATCGCCTCACTGATCCCCGCCTTTATTCTCTCGATAATCGTCGGACTGGGACTTATCGCTTTAGGTTGTTTCTTGTGCAGATGAAACGCTAAATAAATTGCGCGAGTGCAATAGCGAGAATAGTTTAGCAACGAAGCTTTACTAACGTAAGGCTAGGAGGACAACAGCACAGCGGAAATAGCCCGCAATTTGCGCCGTGATGATTTGTTTAGTGTTTCATAACGAGAGGGGTGTTTACTTTGAAAATAATGGTTTTTAGCTCTCCAAGGTTTTTAAGAAGATTTCTTCGCCGGATATTCAGGGTACACAGCGCGTGATAGAATTTATATCATTCGCCTTCAACTGGCGAATGATATAATATTGACAAATCTCTACCCCTGTGTTAATATACTGTAAGAATATCAAGCCGACAAACAAAAGTGGTCGGCTTAAAGGTTAGGGGTGAGGTCAAATGAGCGAAGAAACTAAGGGCGCCGTTCACATTGCCGAGGAAGTCATCGCGTCGGTCACGTCGCTTGCGGCATGTGAGGTCGACGGCGTTGCCTCGCTTGTCACCGCCGACGGCGCGCAGATCTCCGATCTTGTCAGCAAACGGGGTCTGGCAAGGGGCGTTAAACTGGTTATCGCGGACGATACCGTCATCGTAGACGTGTATATTTTAGTGAAGTACGGCAGCAATGTCCGCAATGCGGCTCAAAAGGTTCAGGATAATATCAAGCGGACGCTCGAATCCATGACTGGCATGACGGTTAACGCCGTGAACGTCCACGTCAGCGGCATCTCACTTAAAAAAGAATCGCAGAAAGCCGCAAAATGACACGCAAACACTCCAGAGAATTCGCCGTTCAAATAATCTTTTCGCTCGGATTTGATGACAACTCCGAGCTTAAGGAAGTTTTAGAGGGTTGGCTTTCAGAAAGCTTTTTTACGCGCTTGTCAGGCATTGACGAGTTGTATGGGAATATGCCGAACGATGAAGAACGCGCCTATATCATCAGATTGGTGACAGGCGCTTTTGAGCATGGGGCGGAGTTGGACGGATATATTGAGAAATACGCCGTGGGCTGGCGTTTTGGAAGATTGCCGCGCGTCGCCGTGGCAATTATGCGCATCTGCATGTTCGAGGTATTGTATATGCACGAGATACCGCCCAAAGCCTCGATGAACGAGGCTATTGAGATAGCCAAAAAGTACGAACCCGCCGACGTTGTCTCGTTCATCAACGGCATCATTGGCTCGTTTTACAAAGGCGAGGTGCTTCAACCTTGACAGTCACGCAAGTCAATAATTACATCAAAAACTTACTCGACTCCAGCCCTGAGCTAGTCAATCTGAGCGTATCGGGTGAGACGTCGAACTATCGCATATATCCTTCGGGGCACCATTACTTCACGCTTAAAGATGAAGAGAGTGTGCTTAAATGCGTCATGTTTCGTAACGACGCATCAAAGCTGGCGTTCAAGCCGCAAGACGGTATGAAACTTATCGCCATGGGGCGCGTATCTGTTTTTCCGCGCGACGGTCAATATCAGCTCTATTGCCGCGCCTTGCAGCCCGACGGCGTGGGCGCGCTGGCAATGGCGTTCGAGCAGCTTAAGCAGCGGCTATACGCCGAGGGGCTGTTTGACGAGCGATATAAAAAACCGCTGCCTAAATTTCCGAACAGTGTAACGCTGATAACCTCCCCCGCCGGAGCGGTGGTGCAGGATATGCTTCGTATACTAAAGGCGCGTTGGCCGCTATGCGCGGTAAATATACTGCCTGTACGCGTTCAGGGCGAAGAGGCTCCGCCTGAGATAGTCGAAGCCATCAAATACGCAAATGCTCACGGCATAGGCGATGTGCTTATCGTGGGACGCGGCGGCGGTTCGCTGGAGGATTTGTGGGCGTTTAATGACGAGAGGGTCGCCCGCGCGATATTCAAGTCCAATATACCCGTGATTTCAGCCGTCGGACACGAGCCGGACGTCACGATTTCAGACTTTGTGGCGGATGTGCGCGCATCCACGCCGTCAAACGCCGCCGAGATAGTATCGCCGAACCATCAGGATTGGCGCATTGGGCTTGACAACGCGCATACCCGCATGGCGCGCGGCATAAACCGCACGATAAAGCATGCGCGAAATATTGCCGACGCCCGCGCTCTTGAGCGCGGCGTCAGAGACGTCTTTACGGCAAAACGCCAGACACTTATGCGATATGCCGCGAAATTGGACGCATTAAGTCCGCTAAAGGTATTTGCGCGCGGGTACTCCGTGGCGCTGAACAGCGGCGGCGAGACTGTAAAGTGTGTTGAAGATATAAAAACAGGCGATGATATAAACATACGGTTTATAGACGGCAGCGCTGATTGTACCGTCAGGGAGGTATATAGTCTGAAACAAGTTTCAGACTAATACTGATTAGAATAATAATCGTCTTATCATTCCTTGCCGCGCGATAAGAGAGATTAATTAAATTTTGTGCTGATGCGCGGCAGCAGAACGGACGATTAATAATGCCAAAACAAAACTTTGAGACAAGCCTTAAAAGGCTGGACGAGATCGTAAAGAAGCTCGAACAGGGCGACGCGCCGCTCGACGACGCGCTGAAACTCTTTGACGAAGGCACAAAACTTGTCGGCGCGTGCAACAAGATACTCGATACCGCCGAACAAAAAGTCGCGCTGATCTTAAAAGGCGCCGATGGTGAACCCCAAGAGAGTGTGTTTGAGGGACAATAATTATGAACATACGATACGAGCGTTACCAAAAAATGATCGAGGATTTTCTGGCCAAACTGTGGGAAAATGATAACACAAAGCTCGCCGAAGCTATGCGCTACAGCTTGTTATCGGGCGGCAAACGCATACGTCCGGTTATCGCGCTGGCGTTCTGCGAGATGTGCGGCGGCAATCTCAAGGACGCGTTGCCCACGGCATGCGCCATCGAGCTTATTCATACGTATTCGCTGATACACGACGACCTGCCCTGTATGGATAACGATGATTTCAGGCGCGGCAAGCCCGCGAACCACAAGGTGTACGGCGAGGCAGTGGCTCTGCTTGCCGGAGATGCTTTGTTGAGCGGCGCGTTTTTACTACTCGCACAGTCTCCGTTCCTGCGTCCGCAGACGCCATTGCCCGGCAGGGCGCCTGCCCAGATGTCTTGGCTAGTCAATGCTATCGGCGTTGCTGCGTCTGGTATGGTACGCGGTCAGGCGATGGAGTTTGAGGGCTATATGAACACAATGGAGATATACAGGCTAAAAACGGGCGCGTTGTTCCGTGGAGCCGCCGAAGCAGGCTGTATCGTCGCGGGCGCTAACGTTGAAACTATGTATGCCGCGAAGGCTTATGGTGACGCGTTAGGTCTGGCATTCCAGTACAGAGACGACATACTTGACGGCGAAAATAATCTTCAGGGCGAGGTCAAACGCTATACAGACGCCGCAAAAGCCACCATCGCAGACTTCGAAAATAATGCATTTTTGCTGGAACTGGCTGATAGTTTATCGGAGAGAGAAAAATAATTATCCTTTGTTAATTTATAATTGAGGTGCCGATATGTCGTTTTTCCGCAATTATACCGACTGGCTTACAGGTAATTATATATTGAACGTGGCCATTTTAGCGTTTCTCACCGCACAACTGGCCAAGATCGTTATTGAGCTTTTGGTGCATAAAAAGATTAGTTTCAGCCGTATTATGGGTTCCGGCGGTATGCCCAGCTCACACGCGGCGACAGTCGTTGCCTTGGCGACAAGTGTAGGAGGAATCTGCGGCACAGGGTCGCCTGAATTTGCTATAGCAGTCATTTTTGCGTTGGTAGTCATGTACGACGCGCTGAATATCCGTCGCGCCGCCGGCGAACAGGCAAAGCGGATCAATTATCTTATGCAAAATTGGCAGCATGTCAATACACCTGAAGCGTTTGAGCGCCAACTAAAAGAGCTGTTGGGACACACGCCGTTCCAAGTTCTGGTCGGCGCTTTGCTGGGGCTTGCTTTTGGCCTTCTAATGTGATAGACTGGAAAACGGAGACGCGGTATTCTAGTCGGGTCGTCCGGATTTGAAGACGGGCCTAAAAATCCGTTTGAGGGCACATCGATGAAGTCCCTGGTGCTTGCTTCTTACGCCCAGTTTGGGGTGGGTGCTGGGGGTTAAGGCTTTAGGGTCGGCCGCAATGGCATGCGGCTTCTACCCTCTTGCCGTGGAGACCCGCTCTTGTGGAGCAATCCACGAAGCGGGGAAAAACCTGCATTGCGGTGAATAGCTGTGTGCAGAGTAGCCTGCCTTGAGTGGATGTCGGCGGGATAGGGGATTAAACCACGTCTCCCGTGGCCGCGGGAGCGTGCTATCGCCCCTTGAAAGCCGGTCTGCAAAAGAGGCTAGAGTCCGGCGCGGTTCGTTATGGAAAACATCTAGACCGTTTCAGAGGGAATCCGAAACGGATCTCTCAGAGGGTTCTTGGGGGATTACAGTGCGAGCTTAACGGCAATTCGGTCCTGCGCGCGGTAACGCCGCAGCTTTCCCTTTAATGGGAAACCACCCTATTGGCGACAAGGGGCAGGGAATGGAGAAAGTCAACCGAACCTATGCCGCAAGATTTATCCCAAGAACCGTCTCCATCTACAATTGACAATTGCAATGGGATAAATAATAATGAAAAAACGAATAAAACCATCCTTAAGATGGGCAATACGGCTGCTGATCTGGTCGTTTGCCATAACCGTAATTTTAACACTGTTCTCGACACACGCGATGTCGGGCGCGGGTCTTATCACAGCGATATTTATACTGCTGGTATTTATAGTTCTCGGTGTGCTGTTTGATATGCTGGGCATCGCGGCGGCGACGGCGTCCGAGAAACCGTTTCACGCCATGGCGGCGAACCGCGTGGCGGGCGCTGCCGAGAGTCTGCGGTTTATCAAGAACGCCGACAGGGTGTCGTCGTTCTGTAACGACATGGTCGGCGACATCTGCGGCATAATCAGCGGCATCAGTGCTATGGCGATCGTTACTGTTTTATCACGGGACTTTTCGGCCGGCGTCACGATCACAACGCTTGTGGTATCGGGGCTTTTGGCGGGTCTGACTGTGGGCGCTAAAGCGCTGTTCAAGCCGCTTGCCATGCGCCATAACACCGCAATCGTTCTGCTGATGGGACAGCTAATACACATATTCAAAAGGAAAGTGAAGTAAATAATGGAGACTCTTTCCATAGCGGCGTTAAACGCCAAATGCACCGAGCTGCGTAAATTTTTAATAACAAATGTAGCCAAAACGGGCGGACACCTTGCGTCGAATCTCGGCGCGGTCGAACTGACGGTCGCGCTGCATCAAGTCTATGACACAAGTATTGACCGCCTTATATTTGATGTTGGGCATCAATGCTATACACATAAGATTCTGACAGGGCGCAAAGAAAAATTTAACACTTTACGGACATACGGCGGTATCGCGGGTTTCCCCAAACCCGGCGAAAGCGTCCATGACGCGTTCATCTCGGGACATGCGTCCACCTCTATATCCATAGCGCTCGGTATGGCGCGAGCGCGAAGAATCATGGATCACAACTATCATATAGCAGCAGTCATCGGTGACGGCGCGCTTACGGGCGGTCAAGCATACGAGGCGCTTGCTGACGCGGGGCACAGCGGGCTTCCAATGGTTGTCATCCTAAATGACAACGCGATGTCGATAACCAAAAGCGTTGGCGGCGTGGCAAAGCATCTAGCACGCCTGCGCAACGGCCAGCAATACTTCAAGTTAAAAAAGTTTTATCACAAGATGGTGCTTAACGTTCCGGGCGGACGCGCGGCGGACAGGACACTTCATAGAATGAAAACAGGGATTAAAGAATACTTCTTTCCGAGTTCGCTCTTCGAGAGTATGGGCTTTACATATCTCGGACCCGCGGACGGACAGGACATGAAAACGCTGATACGCGTGCTTAAATACGCAAAAGGACTGTGCAAACCCGTTTTGCTGCATGTCAACACAATTAAAGGCAAGGGCTACCGTTTCGCCGAGCGGAATCCGTCGCAATTCCATGGCGTCACCGGATTTGACATAGTTACCGGCGTGCCAACATCAAACGGCGAGCAGAGTTTCTCATTGGAGTTTGGGCAGGCGCTGTTAGAGCTTGCATCCGGAGATAAACGTATATGCGCTGTCACCGCCGCGATGGGTGACGCTACGGGTTTGGAGCATTTTTCAAAAAAACTGCCCAGACACTTCTTTGACGTAGGTATCTGCGAGGAACACGCGGTGACTATGGCGGCCGGCATGGCAAAGCAAGGGCTTCGCCCCGTTTGCGCGATATACTCTACTTTTTTACAGCGCTCTTATGACCAGATCATCCACGATGTGGCTATACTGAACCTGCCGGTCATATTTGCCGTTGACCGCGCGGGGCTTGTTGATGACGGCGAGACACACCACGGTATTTTCGATGTGGCGTTCTTTAATAGTATACCGAATATGACCGTACTTGCGCCGGCTTGCTATAACGAACTGCGCACCTGCTTAAAATATGCGCTGGAACTCAAATCCCCCGTTGCGATACGCTATCCGCGCGGGCAAGAGGGCGCATATCGCGGAAACTATCTAAAAAACACCATTCTGCGCAAGGGCAATGACATAACCCTTGTCACCTACGGCGCAACGATAAATAACGCGCTGACAGCCGCTGACATGCTCGGAAGCGATGGCATATCCGCCGGTGTGATAAAACTTATGCGTCTGACACCGTGCGATACGGATTATATACCTGAAACGGGCAAAGTTTTGTTTATCGAAGAGGTCTATCGCGGCGGCTCCGTCGCCCAGCGCTTAGGATACAAAGGTCTGGCAATCGATAAATTTCCTGCCCACGGCGCAACAGACGCTTTACGCGCCGAACTGGGACTAGATTCCGCGGGAATCTACAAAGCAGCGAAGTCGCTCGTAGGGTCGGGGTTAGCACACCCGTGTGACACCCCCACCGTCCTGGATATCTCCGTGGGCGACCAAAGGTCACCCTTACAAAAACCCACCGTCCCGTTCGCGTTATGAAAATCCGTGCCGATCAGCTGCTTGTTAACAAAGGGTTAGTCTCGGGACGCGAACGCGCCAAAACGACCATTATGTCGGGTCTGGTATATGTAGGCGAGATACGGGTGGACAAGCCCGGACAGCTTTTAAGCGAGGACGCGGAGATAATCGTGCGCGGCGAACCTAATAAATTCGTTAGCCGCGGCGGCTTAAAACTCGAAAAAGCGCTGGACACATTTGAAATAGACGTAAACGGACTGAGTGTTATTGATGTGGGCGCGAGTTCCGGCGGCTTTACAGACTGCTTGTTAAAACGCGGAGCCGCCCATTCCTGGGCGGTGGATGTCGGCTATGGTCAACTGGCGTGGAGCTTGAGAAACGACGAGCGTGTCACGGTTTTGGAGCGCACGAATATACGTTATCTAACGCTTGATAAAATCGGACAAGCCTTAGATATGGCGGTCATAGACGTATCATTTGTCTCGCTTAAACTTGTACTGCCGCCCGTCCGTCTGTTGCTCAAAGACGACTGTAAAGTGATATGCCTTATCAAGCCGCAGTTTGAGGCGGGGCGCGAACTTGTGGGCAAAAAAGGTGTTGTGCGCTCACCATCCGTGCATGAACAGGTGATAAGGCAATTTATAGAACATGCAAATATAGCGGGTTTCAGTGTGCATGGACTGACATACAGCCCGGTTCGCGGACCCGAGGGAAATATCGAATACCTAGCACTTTTATCTCCAGCGGAAGCGTGTAACAAACCGCCAATAACTCAAATTGTGGAGGAGGCGCATTTATGCCTTTAGCCATTCTGTTTGTGAATAAACGCCGCGATTCCAGACTTGTCGTCGCCGATCAGGTGATTGACAAGCTCGGTTCGCTGGGTTGTGTCTGCCGTGTGTACGAGGATGAGCCTGAGGTTTTTGCAAACGCCGATTTTGCCGTGACATTGGGCGGTGACGGCACGCTATTGGAGTGCGCCGGCATAGCATCTCGGTATGACGTACCGATTTTGGGGATTAATCTCGGGCATTTGGGCTTTATGGCGGAACTGGACTTAGACCAACTTGACCTGCTTGAACACGTCACGGCGAAGAGATATAAGCTGGACACGCGCATGATGCTTGACGTATCGATCATAAGCGGTGGCGTACCGCGCTATACAGACTTTGCCTTAAACGATGCGGTGGTGTCGGGGGGGCAGCGGGTTGTCGAGTTGATGGTCTCGGCGCAGAGAGAGCCGCTGACAGTTTTTTCTGGCGACGGGATTATCGTGTCCACGCCAACGGGTTCGACCGCTTATGCCTGTTCGGCGGGAGGCGCAATCATCGAGCCGCATATAGAGAACATTGCCGTGACGCCTATTTGCCCGCATGACTTACATGCGCGCCAGATCATACTCAGCGGTGAGAGCTCCGTGCAGATAACGCCCATTTATACGAGAGGACACAGCGCGTTTTTGACCGTTGATGGCCGCGGCGGAGTCGCGTTAGATGACGGAGAGTACGTGGAGGTATCGCGCTCGGAGCGAGTGTGCAAGCTGATACGTGTTAAAAAGAGAAATTTCTATAAAATCATCAGCGAAAAACTATTAGGTGGTGGGAATCTATGAAATCACGGCGGCAGGCGAAGCTGTTGGAGCTGATAAACAACAGGGCTATCGAGACACAGGAGGAACTCACGGCGTTTCTTATAAAAGAGGGCTTTGAGGTCACACAGGCGACGGTATCACGGGATATAAAAGAACTTAATATAACCAAAACGCCCGTCAAGAACGGCGGCTATCGCTATACCACGCTCAATGCAGGCGACAGCGTGAAAAGCGACAGATTGACCAAGATCTTTAAGGAAAGCGTAACGCTGACCGATTCGGCGCAGAATATCGTGGTTGTAAAAACGCTGCCGGGTCTTGCGTCCGGCGCGTGTGAGGCACTTGACGCCATGGACGACCTTGATATTGTAGGCAGTCTCGCAGGGGATAATACGGTGTTTTTGGTTATGCGTACCGAAGAGGCGGCGCAACAACTATGCGACCGCATACGCATTATGCTGAGATGAGTATTTTAAGTCATCTGCATATCGAAAATATCGCCGTTATCGAGAGTATGGAAGTCATATTCGGCGAGGGACTGAACCTGCTTACGGGCGAGACGGGCGCGGGCAAGTCTATAGTTATCGATGCTCTGGGCGCGGTCTTAGGCGCGCGAACAACGCGCGAGCTTGTGCGCACGGGCGCAAGTATGGCACATGCAGGCGCTGTATTTGCCTGCGTGGGAGAAGATGTTTCGGTGTGGTTGAGAGGGGCATTAGGCGTTGAAATAGAAGACGGCGAACTGTCCGTCTCGCGAGACATTATGGCGGATGGACGCACAGTCTGCCGAGTCGCTGGCAAGACGGTTACGGTCGCGCAGTTGAGAGAGTTAGGCTCGAAGCTCGTACAGATACACGGACAGCATGACAGCCGTATGCTGCTTGACGAGGATTGTCATCTCGCTATACTCGACGATTACGGGCAGACGCCGCTTACAGAATATCAAAGACTTTTTGACGGCTGGAGGGCATTAGCTTCCGAACACGAAAAACTGCTGCGCGACGACGCCGACAAGGTCAGACGTGCCGACATTCTTATATACCAGATTGAAGAGATAACCGCCGCAGGATTAAAGCCTGACGAGGACAAAAATCTTGTTCAGCGGCGCGATTTTCTTAAAAACGCAAATAAGATTGCCGAGGCTGTCACAGGCGCTTATCAATTGATATACGGCGGCGAGGAGAGCGCGGCGGACATGCTGGGCGCGGCAGCAAGCGCGCTGTCAGGTGTCGCGGACATAAATGAGGAATTAAGCGAACTCTACGGGCAGGTTCAGGATGTGCTGTACAACGCGCAGGATACGGCCGAGGATATTCGCGCGCTTAAAGACGAACTGGACGCTAACCCGAACGAACTGGAGCAGATCGAGGCAAGGCTTGATCAGCTATACCGCCTTAAACGCAAGTACGGCGCGACTGTCGAGGATATAATAGCATTTGCCGAAAAAGCACAGAGCGAGCTTGATATGATAGAGGCGTCAGACGAGCGATTGGCGAAATTGAACATATTGTGTGATAATGCATTGGCTGAGGTCAAATCCGCGGCGGCGGAGCTGAGTAAAGTGCGAAAAGCTTCGGCAACAAACATGCAAAATCTTTTGGCTGGTGAGCTTAGAGAACTGGATATGCCGAACGCGGAATTTGCGGTTGCGCTCAAAGAGAGTGAACTATACCGCGGCGGTGCGGAGACGGTGGAATTCCTCTTCTCCGCGAACATGGGAGAACCGCCCAAACCGTTGGCTAAGATAGCGTCAGGCGGCGAGTTGTCGCGCGTCCAGCTAGGACTGATGAATATCATACACGGCGGCGTGCCAACTATGGTTTTTGACGAGGTAGACAGCGGTATCAGCGGGCGAGCCGCGCAAAAGGTGGCAGTAAAGCTTAAAAATGCGGCAAGGGACAGACAGGTACTCTGCGTGACGCATCTCCCACAGATTGCGGCTGCGGCGGACAGGCATTTTCGCATAGAAAAAGCGGTCGAAGGCGACCGCACGGTGACAATGATATGTGATTTGAGCGTGAACGAACGTGTTGAAGAGATTGCGCGGATAATCGGCGGCGCGAATGTTACTGATGTAACGAGAGAAGCTGCGAAGCAGCTTATCACGGCGGCAAAGTGAAACGAGGCCGCCCGTTTACTGCTGCGAAGCAGCTTATCACGGCGGCAAAGTGAAACGAGGCCGCCCGTTTACTGCTGCTAAGCAGCTTATCACCGCGGCAAAGTGAAACGAGGCCGCCCGTTTACTGCTGCTAAGCAGCTTATCACCGCGGCAAAGTGAAACGAAGCCGCCCGTTTACTGCTGCGAAGCAGCTTATCACGGCGGCAAAGTGAAACGAAGCCGCCCGTTTACTGCTGCGAAGCAGTTGATAGATAATTTCGGAGGGATTATAATGAGAAGGCGCGATAAAATCAATTACTATCTCGACATAGCGGAACAAGTGTCAAAGCGTTGTACCTGTCTTAGGAGACATTATGGTGCGGTTATTGTAAAAGACGATGAAGTCATAGCCACCGGATATGTCGGAGCCCCACGCGGGAGAAAAAACTGTACTGACATAGGTTCATGTGTGCGAGAGGAAAAGAAAGTCGCCCGCGGCGAGAGGTATGAACTCTGCCGCAGCGTCCATGCCGAAGCGAACGCTATTATAAGCGCACCGAGAAAAGATATGATAAATAGTGCGATGTATCTTGTCGGTTTTGATATGAGTACTACCGGCTATGTAGAAAAGGCTACAAGCTGCGCAATGTGTAAAAGGCTAATTATAAACGCCGGGATTTCGACGGTGTATGTAAGAGATGATAAAGACACCTATCGTGTGATAGATGTCAAAGATTGGATTGAGAATGATGAGTCGCTAGAAGGGGTATTCGGGTATTAAAAAAACGGATTTTTCATCGCTGATGTCTTTTCAACCTCCGCCAGTTTTTCGGCATACGACCGGGATTTGATCGTTATCAAATATTCGCGGCCCTCGTAAGGGTAAGCGAGAACTTCTCTCCCGAATATCCTACAGCAGATGTCGGCGATTATTTTCATCTCTCTTTTGGTCATCTGGCGCGTCTGCATATCGAATTGATAATCATAGTCATCACCGCTGAAACGGCTGAGAGTTATCGAGCGGTTCCGGATGCTGATCATTTTCACATCTTGAATATCTCTTCGTATTTCAGAAATCAGTCCCTGTACTAATGCGCTGCTCTCCAGCGTTTTTTCGTATTTGCTGTGATTTGCCGCTCTCACTATGTTGATACATAAGGCTACCAGCAAAGCAAGCGTAATCAATCCGGCTATTATGTGCATGTGAAAATCACCCCTGTATATACATTCTTACTGCTTTAAATTATATCACCGCTGCGGCGAAAAATCAAGGTTTGCCTTTTGTCATATCTTGTGTTATTAAGTTAATAAAGTTCTATCCCCTCTTTTTTAAGCCGTGTGCTGGATAGAGGGGTATTAAGTATAATCAAACTGTGCCGGGCTTCCATGCCTGACCGTTTTTCATAAGCATATTTCTTTCTATAATAAGCCATGCTAAGGCAATGAAAAGACTTTACACGTTGTTATTTATACTTGTCATACTCTCAAGCTGCTCCAAAACCGACACGCCTAAAACGCTTCAAACGCCTGCGGCGGAAAGCGTCCGCATTGTACGAGAGCATTCCACACCTGTGCAGGATAGTTCCTTTACACTCATGTGGTATGTCAATGGCTCGGATTTAGAATCCGGTGGCGGCGAGGACTACGGCGGCGCGTTCAGCCGCAATCTGCAAGAGGTAATGTCACAACTGCCGAAAGACGACAGTGTCACGGTCATCATCTTCTCAGGCGGGACGTCTAAATGGGAGACCGTCGGATTCGAGGCGGATATAAATCAAGCGCACTTCATCACAAAGGACGGGCTATTACACGGTGAGCGGCTGCCCGAGGGCGGCATAGCCGATGCGCAGACATTAGCGGACTTTGTCGCCTATGCCATAGAAACATGTCCCGCCGACCGCTATGGGCTTGTGTTCTGGGATCACGGGAGCAGTGTGCCTATTGGCTTTGGTTTTGATGAACTGCGCGAGCCGCGATCTATAAACGCCCGGGATATTGCGCTCGGGCTGGACGCTGGCTTAGGCGGCAAACGTTTGAGCTTTATCGGATTTGACACATGCCTGATGGCTACGGCGGAGACCGCCGCGCTGTGCGCGCCGTATGCCGACTATCTTATCGCATCGGAGGAACTCGAGCCAAATGCGGGATGGAATTACGCACCGCTTATGCAGATGCTGACAAGCAATCCATCCGTCGATACACTTAAACTCTGCAAGACCATAGCCGACGCTTACTACAACGCAAGTCTTTGGTTTAACCCCTTGGAGCCCATCACCGTCTCTGTCACCGATCTATCGAAAATGGGCGAAGTCGTCAAGGCTACCGAGGCTTTCGCGCTCGCCGCGAAAGACGACTTGAACGTGGGAGGATTTCGTAGCATTTCAAAACGCCGCGCAGGCGCAAAGGGTTTCGGCGGCGCGGGTGAGAGTTCAGATATGGTGGATCTAGCTCACCTCGCCCAGCGTTTTAACAGCAGATACCCGAATGAGTCAAAAGCGCTTATGAGCGCCGTCAGGCAATCAGTGGCATATAACCGCCACTCAAAAACATCACCTAACTCGAATGGGCTTTCTATATATTTCCCGTTTGAAAACGAGGCTATTATTGAGGGGTATCTTGACGTCTACCTCGCTATGGGCTTTACCAAAGCCTATGTCGAGTTTATTGAAGAGTTCTCAGCGCGACTAAATGCGGGCGACGCCGATACCAAGAATATAAAGATACCCGTTGAAAAGCGAAACGACAGATATACAATCAAGATGCCTGAGAATATTAGGGATGACATTATCTCTTTGCGAGCGGCACTCTTAGGCAGAGAGTCGGACGATATATATTATATATTAAGTTATGTTCCCAACGTGAGGTTTAAAGCTGAGACGGGCAGGGGCAGCGTCAAGCTGCCGGTTGAGTGGCTGACTATGGACGGCATACTTGTATGCGCGCATACCGAGAGTGCGCCGGAGGGTCGGACGTTATACTCTATCCCCGTAAAGATAAACGACCGCGATATGAATATTCTATACACGCGCGATAAATCCACGTTCTACCAGATCGGCGCAGCCGCCGATGGCGACGAGGACACTATTGCCGCGCCCGGATTTCTGCCCATCGTAGACGGCGATATAATTACACCCAAATATCTGCGGCTGAACTTGAACTCCGGCCGCGAGGAGGACGGCTATTACCTCGGGGAGTCTTTCACGGTGTCAGGCAATAATTTGAGATTGGGTTTTTCCGCGCTTGGTGAGGGAAAACACTACTTCGCATTCTATTTAACGGACATCTATGACAATCACTTCCTTTCAATGATCACGGCTGTTGACTGATGAATAAAATAGACATGTCGTCGTAAAATAGAGGTGATACGGCGCGCTGAGATCGTCTCGCCCTACGTAGGGGCGATTATCAATCGCCCGCGGGCCGTTAATAGCCGCCCCTACAAATTACACAAAGGACAATAAACCTATGGTTTCAATACAGCAGGACATTAACAGTAACCGGAAAATGTTTGAACAGGCGTTCAATTTCCCGACCAATAAAGATATACAATTCCGCGATTTTAAATACGCGGGCAGAGATGGTTTCGTTATCTATATCGACGGCATGACAAACGGCGACAAGATAAGCCATTTTATATTGCGTCCGCTTATTAACGCATCAGGATTTAACGACTTAGAGAATGTGTTGCAGGTGTGCGGCGTTTCCGCCGAGACAGAGTTTGAAAAGGCCATCACCGCCGTGCTGCAAGGCGACGCTGTCGTCTGCGCGGACAAAATCGGCTCGGTTTATATCTGCGAAACAAAGGGTTTTGACAAGCGCGGGGTCGAAAAGCCGACTGTCGAGAATTCAATCGTCGGTGCACAGGAAGCGTTTAATGAATCTTTTCGGACGAACACCACATTGCTCCACCGTATCATCAAAAACGAGGCATTGACTACCGAGCCTCTCACACTGGGCAATTTCAATAACCTTGTCTGCGCGGTGGTCTATGTCAACGGTATAGCGAATATGGAACTTGTCGCTGAGGTAAAGCGGCGTTTGAGCAGTATTGAGACTGATTTTTTACAGAGCGGAGGCATGGTTGAGCAGTTTATCGAGGATCAAGCATCATCGCTGTTTCAGACCGTAATGACCACTGAGCGTCCCGACAACGCTGCCGCGCTGCTCATGCAGGGCAGGGTTGCTATTATCGTGGATGGCAGCCCGCGCGTTATTATCGCGCCGATCACGATGTTTACGCTATTGAAAACCAGTGAGGAGAGCGCATTGCGCGCGCCGCTGGCATCTACAGTGAGAGCGGTGCGTATACTGGCTGTATTCGCCTCGCTGCTGCTGCCCGCGCTGTATCTCGCCATGATGACATTTCACGCGGAGATGATACCCGCCGTACTTTTATTGAACATAGCCGGGGCACGGCTGAATATCCCCTATCCCGCTTTGGTGGAGCTGCTTTTGATGGAGATTAGCTTTGAGCTTATACGAGAAGCCGGTCAGCGTATACCCGGACCTATCGGCAGTACCGTTGGTATTGTCGGAGGACTTATCTTGGGTGAAGCTGCGGTGTCGGCAGGGCTTGTCAGCCAGGGCAGCGTGGTGATAATAGCATTCTCCTCACTGAGCAGCTTTGCCATACCGCAATACCAAAGCTTGTTCACCGCCAGGCTTTTAAGGCTCGTTTTTCTGATATGCGCCGGTATGATGGGCTTTTTGGGTATCGCCGTTGTGTTTGTTATACTGGTAGGATATGTCAACTCGCTGACCTCGTTCGGCTCTGATTATGTACGGCCAATCTTTTCAGGCGCGCCGATTTTTCCTAAAACGCCCGTCTGGGAGTATGAAACACGCCCGGCGGAGCTGCATACCCCACGCCCTGAAAACCAGCCTAAGCTGTCGAGAAAGTGGAAGAAAGTATGAGGCCCCTCAGAATATACGACGGTGTTGCCGTTGCGTGCTTTTTGATTCTGCCGCCGCTTCTCTATACGGAGCTGGGCGGTTTAACAGAGAGATACGGTACTGCGGCATGGCTCGTTCTGCTTGTAGCGGCCGCGCTGGTACTCTGCCTGTTTCTGATAATGTCGTTTCTCTGCCGGCAGCACGAGGGGAAACATCTCATTGCGATAACCACAGATGTGATGGGCAGACCGTTTGCCGCCATTTACGGGCTTATACTGGGAGTATATTTCGCTTACTACACCGGAGTTTATGCTTTAGAGAGCGCGAAAGTCCTGAAGATATACAGCTTTCACCTCACACCCTTGTATATTATCGCGGGTCTTATCATATTGACAGCGCTTGTGATGAATTTCCTTGGCGGGCGGGCTATCGCAAAAAGCGCGGGGTTCTTTTTTATCATGCTGTCTCTGGGCATTGTGCTGGTTATACTGTTGGGGCTTAACCGTTACAACCCCGATCACCTCTCCCCTCTTTCCATCGGCGGTATCGAACCCATAGAGGGATTGTATCAGGCATCGCTGTTTGATGGAGTGATACTGCTGGCACTTTTCGCGCCGGTCTTTAAGAATATCCGCGCGTTTCGGCTGACGGGCGTTATCTCGGTTATAGCAACAGCATTAGCGGCGTGTGCATTGTGTGTATGCTATGTTATGATGTTTTCGCCGTCTGTTGGTTCGATTATGACATGCGGCTTTATCGAGATGGGAAAGTCGAGTTATTTCAACCACTTTTTCTATCGCTTCGAGTCGTTGCTGTTGTTCTTTATCATCTTTTCCGCCGCGATACAGGCATCGCTCGGGCTTTGGATCGCCAAAGAGAGTATTGTATATGCATTTAATATAAAATCACAGAAAATCACTGCCGTGATCTGCGCGATTGCAGCGGCGGCCGTTATCCTATTTAGGCTGCCTGATACGCCCGTAAAGAGATACGGTGTTTTCCTGATCGCAGGAGTACCAGTCTTTCTGTTCATTATCAGCAGTATTAAGAGGTTATTCAAATGAGAAATTTTTCTATTTTAATCATTATTATCTGCCTTCTTATATTTGCCTCCGGTTGTTGGGATAAACAGGAGTTGGAGGACAATACATTTGCTGTCTTGCTGGGTTTGGATACGTCCGGCGATAAAAACGTGACCGTCACGATCGCGTATCCGGTAACACAGCTCGATCAGGACGAAATGGAATATACCGTTATGTCGGCGACGGCCTCATCTTTGACAGAGGGGTTGAATATGCTGGGCGCAAAACTTGCCGGACCGCTTGCTCTTCACTCGGTTAAGACAGTCGTTATATCCCAAGAGTTAGCCGAGAGTGACGCGATGACGGGTCGGCTATTTTCACCACTGCGGCAAAAACAGGTCAGGAATACAACAAACTTATTGATTTCTGCGTGTACGGCGCAGGAATTTATAAACGCGCGCGTAGAAAACCTTGCAATCGACCTTTTAAGGCAAGAGGAGCTTTTGCTGGAACAAGCGAATAAGAGCGCTTATTACAAGCCGCTGCAATTGCTTGACTTTATAATCAACCTACAGTCCGACGGCGCCGATAGTGTAATAATGCTCGGTAATATAGTTGTTAGTGAGGAGAAAGCAGAGGACGATAAAGAGGACAAAAAAGACGAAGATAAAGACGAGAAGTCCGAAAAAGAAGACGCAGAAGAGAATAATGGCGAAAAAGAAGACAAGTCTGAACAAGACAAAACAGAAACATCCGTCAAAAAGGGATATTTACCAGGTGATATGCCTGTAAAGGCGGATAACAACACACAGATATGCGGGTTGGCAGTATTCAGAAGGGATAAAATGGTCGGCGTTCTCGATTCCGCCGAGTCACAGACCTTTTCTATGCTGACAAGCAATAAATTACAAAAAACACTGACACTGCCCGACCCATACGAACCGGACAAGTCTATCACTGTGTCAGTACAGCGCGGCTTTGGCAAGATAAACAGTCGCATCGACGGAGAGAGGCCCATATTCGACATTGTTGTTGATCTACGCTGTGCTGTCGAATACGCGCCTGACGGCTTTGACACGGAGATTGCCGGCGAGTATATAAAAGAGGCGTGCGCTGCTGACGCGCTTGCTTTAATAGAGAAGGTACAAAAAGAGTATAATGCCGACGTGCTTAAACTGGGTAATAAGCTGCGATTTAAGAGCGCTGAAGAACAGCGCGCCTTTAATTGGCGGGAGAAATATGCCGATGCGGAGATCAACGTTATAATAAATGTGAAAATGATTCAAAATTCGCCGCACAAATCATTATAAATCACATAACATATACCATAGGCGCAAAAAGAAGTAATTTAGATGAAGCAAAAACCCGCGCCGTTCGCCGTTGACGGCGGATGGTATTTTCTATCAAAATATAATAGCCGTAAAACGGCTATTGTATCATAACTTTATAAAAAGGAGATTGTTATGGATATCCAAACATCAAATCCGCACGATATAGACGCGCGGATTGAGAGAAGCTATCCCGAATCGTACAGAAGATTATACCCGCATGTCCAGCAGATTGTAGACTCGATAAGCGACGACGGCATGTATAATATGACAGCCGAGGACATCGACGGCATGGCGGTTGAGGCAATGGCCAGAAGCGGTATGCACGGTGATCCGTCGTTGGTACATAATAAGGACATCGCCCAGGTTATAGTCGCAAGAACGTTGTTCGATAGGCATAGAAGACGCAGGAGACACGGAAGGCGCTTCCCGCTTTGGCCTTTCTTGTTCCTGCCGATTGACTCCCGCGGCGGTTTCCATGGGGGTTTTCACGGCGGCTTTGACGGGTTCCACGGCGGCTTCCACGACCGCGACTTTGACGGGTTCCGTGACCGCGATTTTGACGGGTTCCGCGACCGCGACTTTGATCGCGATTTTGACGGGTTTGGCCATCGCGACCGTGACGGCTTCCGGCATTGGTACTAGAGAGGTAAGGTAATACACAAGGGCGGGGTTCAATCCCCGCCCATCGTATTGTTTATTTATGTTTTTTGTAAACTCATATTTTTTACTTTACCTGCAAAAGCTAACATAGAGGTGATAGTATGTCAATTAAAAACAACCAGTCTTCCGCTGGACAATATCCAAAGGAAAGAAACGAACCCACACCGGAGGAGATAGCCAAAACCCGAATGCCGGGTAAAATCGAAAGGAAGCAACGAGAAGATAAGGGAAGACGGTGAATAAAATGTCAAATTCCAAATCCCGTAACGGTCAGCGGTTAAGTAGTGATAAGACTCCCCCAGCGCGGCGCGAGGCTCCGCAGGCCGAGCGAAAAGCAAAAGAAAAACGAGAGAAGAACAGGTAAGCAAAGCGTCCGGAAATTCCGGACGCTGTGTTTTTTGTCGTTATATATTTCCTGCCATCTGGCGTTTAAACGAACCGAGACATATCGATATGGTGACTAGTACCGCCGCGCTTAAGAGCGAACCGAGCGCGCTTAATAAGGCTTCGTCTCCCAACTCTGTCAGAGCAGTTATTACGGTAAAACCCGCCGCGATATAGTTCATCACGATAACGAACTGGGAAACCTTGCCGGACAACACCCCCGTTTTTAATGCTCTAATTGCTATGTTTATGGTTTTCACTATGCCGATAAGGTAAAACACAAGCAGGATAACAGACGCAAGCATTACTGCCGCAGTAATCAATATTACTAAAAGCGAGAGATTTGCCATCAAGGAATCACTTGCATAGGTCGACGCTGAACTAAGCGAAGACAAGGCTGAGCCCACTAGAGCCATTAACGCAAAAGCTAGTGCCATTATTAAGATAATAAAACTATATTGTATGATGATCACGACTTTTATCATCGTTAAACCGGAGGTCGAGCGTGATTGAATGTCGCGTGAGGCGAAGTAAAACACCCACATACCCACACCAAGCAGCACCGGAAGCAGGCTCAGACCCAGCGAAAACGCCATTACTACGCCCGCAATTATGCCCTCGAACGGCGTGCCGGCAGCAACAGAAGATAAATCACCGCCATCGAGAAGTATACCCTCAATGATTCCTAACAGCGAGGCGTTAAATATTTGAGTCATCTGTATGCAGACAAAGCCTGTATAGAGGACTACAGCCGTGAGGAAAAGGGGCGACGATCCCGCAGTTTTTAGGTCTTCGATCGACTCCCTGCGCTTTGTGACATTGCCAAGCTGGTTCCCGCATGATGAACAGATGTCGCCGTTTGTCTGCGCCCCGCACATTGGACAGATTACCATTTATAACCACTCCTAATATGTATTATTTTTTAATTGTATATAATTATTGTACCAAAGTCAAGATTAGACCACCGAGGGTAATTTGCATTTTTGTAACATAATAGTTAATTTACCATATATTATAGTATAAATTTTATATTGGAGGTATCATTTTGGTTAATACAGAGACGGCACGCAGACCGGATAAGTTAGCGCTGGCTATGGCGTATGTCCCGCCGCAGCCGCAAATCACGCATGTGTATAAAACCGACGTCGCGCTTAAACAGGGTACGCTGTTCCCTGATTTAGACAAACCTTTTTTGGGCAAAGGGGGACTAGCAAATGGATAGACAACAACTTAACCGGCAAATGACCGCCGAGCAATTCGCCGCGTTTGATACGCAGCTCTACCTTGATACGCGTCCCGATGACAAGGTCGCGCTAAACATGTTTAATAACTATATAAAGTCTTTTAATGAGCACAAAAAACAGTATGAGGCGCAATTTGGCCCGCTGATGGCAGAGAGCGGCGCCGCGGGTGATACATGGGCGTGGGTCAAGGATCCTTGGCCGTGGGAAAAGGAGGCAAACTAATATGTTTCATTATGAGAAAAAACTGCAATATCCTGTAAAAATCAAAAATTCCAACCCCAAGATGGCAAAGATAATCATTACTCAATACGGCGGACTTTAGCGCAATGGGAAAGAACGCAAAAACCCTGTTATTTTAATGAATTGCGGCGATAATCGACAATGTAAATTTTTGCCGTAGTGTGATTTATAATGGCAAATACTAGATAATATCACATTATGTATAGTGTCATTTATATTGCAAAATTAGCTTTTTTTCTGATTTTGAATAAGTGGCTTGGTTGATTAAAAAATGAGCTGTCTGATATTTGTTTTCCATGCTGACTGCCTCATCGGTCAATAGCTCGTAAACACTGGTTATTTTTTTAACAATCCCCTCGTCATGCCGATTTTCTATAAGTTTTTCTCTTAACATGATTAACTGTTGTTTTAGGTTCTCGCGCTCTTCTATGAGCCGTGTTTTATTTTCCCTATACTCGTCAATGGTGTCTATGCCGTCCTCATATGCTATTTTAATTCTGACCTCTCTACCATCAAGACCATTCAAACGGTTTTGTAATATATCAAGTTCATAAGCCTTGTCGGTATCGTTTGCGCTCGGTACGATGTTAATTTCAATCTCACCCGCATAGGTCTTTTTTAGTTCTTCTAAAACTGCGGCTTCCAGTCTGGCAATAGGGACATTTCTACTCTGTCTGCATTTGCCCTTGAAGTAACCGTTACACTGCATATATCTTTCGTTATAAGCAATAAACATACTCCCGCACTCGGAACATCTAACAATCCCTTTTAACCACGTTCTAATTTTTGCGGTCGTGATTTCATGCTTGCGATAGATTTCTTTGTTTTCTCTTATTCGATCCTGCGCCTTGTCCCAAGTTTCTAAACTTACAATCGGCTCGTGTTCACTGTCACGAATGATAGCATCAGGGTGATTAAAGTCCCGCCTTATTCTTCCTGTCGGTGTCCATCTTGCCTTACCGATATAAACAGGGTTATTGAGTATATAGTCAACCGTTCGGTTTTCAAAAGGATTTCCGAATTTTGTTCTCGCCCCCAAACTATTTACATACCTTGTAAGCTGTAACATGTTCATTTGTCTATTTGCGAAGTGATTGAAAATAAGGTTTACTATGTGGGCTTCCTCTAAAAAGATTTCAAGTTTTTTGTTTACCATTCGATAGCCGAATGGGGGATTAGATTGATACTCGCCGCGTTCGGCTTTTTCGGTCATACCCTTTTTAACTTCTTCGGCAAGGTTGAGCGAGTAATATTCTGCCATTGCTTCAAGCATGGCTTCTAAGATAACCGAAAACTTATCATCTTCGATTGATTCAGTGGTAGACACAACTCTAATACCACATTCTTTTTTCAAAAGCGACTTATAAACAACGCTATCTTCTCTTGAACGGGCGAAACGGTCAAATTTATGTACCAGTATCACATCAAAAGGTTTAGGAATTACTTTCGCTGTGGCAATCATCTTCATAAACTGCGGTCTTTTGTCGGCTCTTTTCCCTGAAATACCCTCGTCAATATAGATATGTTCTCTTGTTAATATAATTTCGTTTTGCTTTGCGTAATGCTTTATCGCCTTTAACTGTGCGTCAGGCGAAAACTCGGTTTGGTCTTCGGTTGATACTCTTATGTAACCCGCGCCGTTTTGGATAACACCACCCCCTTTTAGCAAATAAAAAACGTTCCATGAAAACGTTTTTACTTCATTTATAGTTTTATAAAACTAATTTTATTACCGCGATATTTCTTATTTATACTCTATCTTTAGCCTAATTTTTTCTAACTCTGAAAGTAGTTTGTTCAGTTTATCAAAATCCATATTTTCTATGTATTTAGCTTTTGTTATAAGCATATGAATAAACTTTTCGACAAGTTCCAATTCTCTTGTAAACCTTGCTTGTGACTTACACAAAATAATATCAAATTTTCTTTGCTCTGCGTCTGCGAGTATTCTGTTAAATTCGGGTCGGTTTCTGTCTGAGCCTCTAAAATCATCATCAGAATAAATATCATAGATATTCCAACCATTTTTCAATGAATATTCTATTAACATGTTTTTTTGATTTTGAATACTCTCGCTATCATCAGTTTCAGCTAGTTTATTTTTATCTTCGTCGGATAGTCTGCAATAAGCGGCTGTCAAGATAGGGATAAAAATTTTTACTGTTCTCAAGCCAGAATAAAATCTTAATCCGTTATTATTGTTCGTAATTTCTATGTGTAATACGAACAATAATGACGTCCATTAAAATGACACTGTCACGGATTCAGCTTAGCTTCCTACTCATCAAGGTTCTTTTATCATATAAACTACTTCTTGAAACGGAATGCTAAAGCAGCACATCACATATTTACAATTTTATATGGGTTATTTTTACACATTATTGCGTAAAAATTTAATTATACTTCACACACTTTTGAAATAATGTCATTCCTGCATATTCAGGGACATATAAGTGTTCATTGAACAACTTGCAAATGTCAGTAACTTTCGGATCAAAAAAGGTAGTGCTGGAGTGACATTTCCCATCCGGAGACATAATGTAAAGCACAGCATAGGTGTTGTTATCGGCGACAACAAAACGCAGGTCGCGTGGTTCATCGCCGACAAACAAAAACAGATGCCGTAGAAAAATCAGTTGCATATTCTCAGCAATACAGAAAACCTTGTGCCCTTCCAACCGCCAGCCATTCTCTTTTGCTTTATCGGTTATTTGGCAAATGGCATTTCTATAAACCCTTAAAGCAAAATCTGCAACTTTGTCATACGCATGCGAGTTTAGTTCATCAAGATTTTTCAGATATTTACTAAGAGTATGTGACGTTGGCATATTCATTGTTGATCAACCCCATTATTAGTATTTTCTAAACCGATATATTGCAAAATCTTATTTGCGGGACGTGACATCAGCCAGTCTCGGGGGCTGGCTTCTTTTCCATCAATCAGCACAAACAGACAAGCGGGGCATTCTGTTTTCATCACCACGTCGGCAAGCGATTTCCTTGAGTCGAATTCTGCCGATTGAATCTCCGCCAACGCTACGGTCTGTCTTGATGTAAAAGCGTCAATATGGTGCAAAATATCGTTAAAGACATCTCGGTATTCCGGAAAATATGTTAAGAACTCATCTTGCTCACTCTTTTGGATAATCTCAACGATATTTCCATATGTCGTCATGCCCTGCGACAAATGGTTCAAGGCAACATAACGCGGGGATTTCACTTTTATCCGGTTAAAATAACGATCCACTATGACATAACCTTCTTCGTTATCACCAAGCCTTTTTGCGTTCTCGATACATTCATCCAATGTTCTAAAAGGAAGCATATGTGGTTTTGGGATCCCAATGTCTATCTCACATTCAAGAAATGTCAGGTTGTTACGCGTGCCGATGTGCCTGACGGCAGTTTCCCCATATCGCACGACAACTCTGTTATACGGCGAAATCAATTCAAACATATAGGTGAAGTCCTTATCAAGACTTTCCATATGTATGCCGGTTTTATCCCATGCTTCAACAAAAATGGAATACAAGTCAGTTCGCCGTGCTTTTTTCAAAAGGGCGCTGTGAATATGAGCGTTGCGGGCATCAATTTCACCGTTACTTGATATATGCCAATCGCTTTTGTAATGCCAAAGCTTAATAAGCGATCCGTCCACCTTTTCCTGCACATATGCGGTAGTCCAGTCGATTTCAGGTACATAGCTCTCGCCAATATTACCGAATTTAGTAAATGGGACGCAGACCGGGCGGTAGCCGTCCGACTCATCCAAAATGATACCTCGGCACTCTCGGACAAGTTGCAGGTTGAAATCTGACTGAAATTGCTCATACTTTAACAGGACAAAGTCGTCCTCCCTCTTTGTTTTAACAAAGTATGGCGGTTCTGTAAGCTTGCTTTCCCAATCAGGATTGTTATGTATGAAATCGATGATTCTAAGTTGCATAATGAACTCCTTTACCTCTTTAAAGGTGCATCATTTTTGATTAGTTCGTTGAATGTGACGAGGGCATAATGTATCCTTCTCGAGCCATTCATCTTCTGCCGCTCCCAAATAAGATGTACCGATCTCTAATCCTGACACTCCATGATGATGAAATCATAGAGAGCTTCGGGTTCCTTCAGGCACCATTCCACGCCGCTCTTGTCATTTGTCCACACTTTGTAGTCTTCAGCGGCATCGTAAAGCCACCATCCGATATAATCGTACTGATCATGAACAGCTTCTTTTAGAACCATTAACAGAGCTTCCAACCATTTATTATCACAGCCAAAGGTACAGCATCCATCCGAAACCTTGCTAAGCGCCTTTGCTACTTCTTCGTTGATTGCTTCCTGTTCTCCAATCATGCGAAGGGCGTTGCAAAACGTTTCTTTGGATAATAAGGCTCCGCTATTCTCCATCAATATTCACCTCTGCGCTTAACCTTTTGGCTTCCAGCAAATCCTCCTGCGTATACGCAAAGGGGATTCTGCCCAGCCGTACAGTTTCCTCTAAGAAAAGCAGGATCGCTTCTTCATGGGTCATTCCGTAACGCTTGAGAATTACTCCGGCCTTAGTGTACAGATCGGTGTTGATTTTGAATTCTATTATCTCGTATGCCGACTCCGCATTAGAGTTCTCGCGTTCTGTTTCTTTTTTTCGCAGGATTTCATCCAGCGTTACCGGCTCATAATTCCAGTACATACAGCCAACATTGTAAATCTCATTGGCAAGCCCGCTGTTATTCAGTTCCCTTGCTATCTTGAGTTCAAATTCAGCCTCAGTGCTAACGTGCGAATGACCGTGGAGATGGATTGCCCGATGCCGGTGTCCGTTATACATCGGCATGAAATAGTGACTTAGGATACACCGGCGCACCGTTCCATCCTCCAGCGTCACACATATGTCATCATAGTCCTTGATCCCGGCGAGAGCATCTTTCGCCTTTGCGTTGTGAAGGAAACGGTCGTGATTACCCTTAATAAGAATAATCTGTCCGTTCAAACTCCTGATAAGGTTATGGGCATCTCCATTTCGGGATTTCCAAATAAAATCACCGAGGACATACACGAAATCACCCTTGCCGACTTTTGCATTCCAGCGGCGGGTAAGCTCCTCGTCCATCACCTCAACAGCTGCAAATGGACGGCTATCAAAGCGAATCACATTCTCATGTCCAAAGTGCAGATCGCTTGTGAAGAATATCTTTCCCAGGACAGTCACCCCCATTACCTTTTTTACTATTTTTTTCCGTTTGTGTCCTTATTAAGCATCGCTTTATAGTGCGCTTGCAGATCATCACGTAACCGAAGCCAGTTGTCTCGCTTATCGAGCATCGCATCTTCGGTTTCTCTTTCGATGTCGTCAATTATAACGGAGATGGTTCTGGTGTCCAGTATATCTACATGCTTCCGAATAAAGTTCATGACCACGGAAGGCATGTAGGTATGCCGCCCTATGGCATAACGCAGCGCGCTGTTTATGATACAGCCGAAATCGTCATCATAGATACATTCAACGCAGCGCGCTGGGCAAAGTACCAAGTCGTCTTTTCCCTCGTTTGTGATGATATAACCCATGTTATTCTTATCGACTCTGTCCAGTATCCCATCAGGTCGACTGCCAAGTTTTGCGCGGCTGATTTGCGCCATTTGGTCAAGGGACTGTAAGTATTTAAATTGTCCCATAAGAAAACCTCCATTTCAAACTATCCATCTGCAAAGATATCTTCGCAAACAATGTCAAGGCATGCCTTTTCTTTATCCAGTCCGGCAACGGCGAGTTTAACATCATCGTACTGTTTTTCCGGGAGGTACAGAGAACTACGGATGATACCCGGCTTCTCATCATTGAACACGAGGATTCCGGGATGTCCCCATACTCCCTGCACCGAAGTCCAGCGATCATCGTTTGTTAACTCACTCCGGTAGCATAGTTCCTTCATAACGGGAAAAATGCACCGAACATAGCGGCCACTATCTTTAATAAGAATTGCGTTCATGTGAGCGCTCTTTACGCGCATCTTATAAATGTAGCCCCAAACGTTCTTGAAGTCCCATTCTTCATCAATAAGATAAATGAAAGTATTTTTTATAAAGATCACAGGTTCCAGTAATGTATGCTCAGTGTATGCCACATTATGAGTTGCCGCTGTGCATCCTTCCATGTATTCATGGAAGGCGTCCACCGTGGTTTTATGTTTTTCGTAGTCCAGAGCTTCGAGGAATGATTTTATTTCAGCCAACGTTCCGTAATAGCGTTTCGTGGTTGAGACAAAGCTCGGACTAAAATAGCTGTCAAGAGTAATAGCGTAATACTTGGGCGGATGACCGTTATTGAGCGGTTTCGAAAAGCATTCGTCAACGTCGAAGCTCCATTTATCCGGGTCGAATTCATTTGGATATGCCTTGACCAGCCAGTCCCTTTTGTCTTTGAGTTGTTGAATGAAGCCGGATATATCGTAGTTTGAATAGAACTGTGCGCCTTGTAGAATGCTGATGATTTCACCGCCCCACACCCGCTCATCGAAACCGGTGTATTGGGGGTAGAATGCGCCATCATTCAACAACTCAGCTTTTTGAATTTTTCCGCCGTATGTGATATAAAGGCAGTCATCTTTCAAAAAGTGATTTGTAAACATATTGGGAACATACAGTAAATCAGTGATACCCTTGGTGGATAGATATCCCCAACACTTATAATATCGCCCATAGATGTACCAATCCGGCAAATCCTGCGCCAGTATTTTGGTTCTATGGCGCCCGGAGAATAACGTCCCGTCCTCGCTTCCGATAATGCAATGATGATGATCTCTGAATACCCGAATTTCCCTTGTATAGAGATTGTTCTTAAATTTATTTGCCATCACTTACCCCATCTCTCTTATGGAACTGTTCTGCGGATTCAAAGCTGTGGAACAGGAAGTGCATTTTGTCTATGCGCTTATCTATGTGCCAATGTCCGCATAACCAGGCTTCATATTTGGCCGTTTCTTCGATCTTGTCGAGCCATTGTTCGGTACTTGTATCTACGGTACTCTGATTTATCATGGAAATGAACATTTCTTTGGGCTCATACTTGAAAGGACAAGTGTGCGAGAGAATCACATCAAAGTGCTTCTCCGCAATTTGCTTCTCAACATACTCCTTGATTGTATCGGAGGGTTGTTCGTCTTCCCACCATCCGTACCCGCGTGAGAGCCGGTAAAATTTGTCCACACTATATGCTCCACCAATGACAAGGTATGTAATGCCTTCAAGCAAGTAAATGTCACCGTCCTTGGCAAAGAGAATATTTGGGAATGCTTCCTCATACCAGACCGTGCCGCCGTTCCAATCCTTCGTGATATAGGATGGAATATTGGCCGGTCTTATTTCATGATTCCCATGTATACAAAAAACCGTAGGTTTTAAGATGCTGAGTGCAACTTTCAGTTTTCGGTCGCGCTCATCGAGATAGAAGTTTGCGCCAACATCTCCAAGAAGCACGACCGTATCCGTAGCTGTTAAATCATATCTCTCGCAGAACTTCACAATCTCGAACCCAGAACCATGAATGTCACCCGTAAAATAGATCATGCAGATTACCCCCTTGCCGCATATATTATACCAGTGCATTACCTTAAAATCTTTGAAACTACAAAAACATAATCACTTTTTCAAAAATGTAGTCACTTTTTCCATACACAAATAAACCAGAAGTTAATCCCTTGACTGCCGGTCGATTGTACGGTCTGCTCTTTGGAGTAGAATTATTTACCAATCAGTACGTTTCGGGGTGAGTCTGTGTTCACGAAGCGATGCTTTTATGGATTTCAACGTATCAACGATAACCAGTCTTTCAAAGTCGTTGCAATCTGTCAGAAGAATTGTGATTTCTTGACTGGCAGCCACTACAGAGCCTGTCAATTGCTCGGCGAGTAGAATATCCGCAGGTACACACAACGCGTTTGCTATTTGTACGAAGGTGTCGAGACTCATACTCTTTTTACCGGTTTCTATGTAGCTTATATAAGTGGGTGATTTGTCTATCAATTCCGAAAATGTCATTTGTGATAAGTGCTTTTTCTTTCTTATGGTCATAATCCGTTTTCCGATGGCGCAATAATTCAAGCTCATAATAAATAGAACCTCCCAAAATAAATATTTTGGTTCTATTATAATTCAGACGCTATAATCTAAGCTCTGCGCTATATCATTTCGATGGGTAATTATTATATTCTATTATAGAAGATAGTCTGCAGGCTATATACAGGAGGTGAGTCGATGATAGGGCGTATTAAAACACAGAGCCAAATAATCGGCTCACGCATCAAAACGGCACGTATTAACAACGGCATGAGTCAGGCAGATTTAGCTACCAAGGCAAACATTTCGTTGCCCCATATCAGCGATATTGAGCTTGGAAAAAACAATATGATGCTTGCCACATTCGTCCGCATCGCCGAGGCTCTGCAGGTTTCTACCGATTCATTGCTAAGACCAGATGTTCCGGAAGTAAGGAGGCTGTACGAAAATGAATTGTCGGACGTTTTCAAAGATTGCTCGTCCGCACAGATGGATTCAATCATGAAAATCGTCAGGGAACTTAAACAGACGATGACTCAGATAGAAGAATACTAAGTATAAATTACAGCGGGTTGGAGTAATCCAATCCGTTTTTTATCGCAAATCTAAACCAGAAGTCAAGTAATTGACCTCTGGTTTATTTCTTTTTTTGACTCCGCTTTATATAATTCCAAGTAAACGTAATAAATCGGAGGGACGATATGTCTGATTTGATTAAGAAAAACGATAATGCCGAACTTGAAGTTGTACCGGCTTTCGATTTCGTGTTTGAAGCAGAAACCGAGCAGCAAACCCGGATAGCGGAACATCGGGCATGGTTGAAGAGCATTAAACATGAACGACCCCTGCCGCAACATTCCTATAAGGTTGCTGTGTATATCCGCTATTTCAATCAGACAAAACACGATGACTATCTGGAAT